>JADMIO010854386.1_pt1 | contig 93287 bp, 61 predicted proteins | sample 8958161 | NCBI WGS metagenome assembly JADMIO01 (sample SAMN16585339, study PRJNA669376) | soil metagenome | isolation source: Crop rotation soil | place: USA: Cullars Rotation, Alabama | collected 2011
TGGTCCAGTATTCGGGAACGCCGGTATCGCGAGCTTGCTGATGTCGAGTGTCTTATCGCCTACTCCGGTTCCATTACTGACTAGTGGATTCCCGAGGTAGATCGGCGTGATCGCACCCAAGCTCGCACCTGCGTTGGTGCCGTTGAATGCGTCTGAGCCATACCATCCCGTGGCCATTCCAGCGGTTGCGATATCGCCGGTGAATCTCAAGCGAATCGGAGTTCCGCTCTGGACAGTCGTGATTCCTGAAACCTGCCAACCGTTAAAGATGCCCCTGGTTACAGGGTTCTCAAAACTACCGCGCGCAAGCCTCGGCATACTCCAGTTGTACGAGAGATTGAAAACGTGTGTGCGATCGAAAGGCAACACGCCCCAACTTCGATTTCGCGTATCGATCGGATCGGCCCATGCAGCGCCGTCACTCTCGTTGGTTGCGACAGTGCCCAATGCTTTGCCGAATGTGTAAGTGGCAAAGTATTGAAGGTTCTTGCCGTTGTGGGTCAACGTCGCCTGCAACGAGTGGTAAGTGGATGTACCGGTGAACTGGTAGACACCGACTGAGTTGAAAGCGTCGAAAGGCCTGAATGTTCTGAGCACCGAGTTGTCGAGTGCGACGCGATTGACTGGTATCGACAAGTCGATCGAATTAACTCCGAGGACCGTTTGACCCAACGGTATCGAGCCATTCACGAGTGTGCCCAACGGAATGATGTTGATATTCCTTTGCTGCGGCAGGTGACGTCCCTGCGTACCAACGTAAGCGACGGAAAGAACATTGTCGGCGGGCAGCCGTTTCTCGATCGTGAAGCTCATGTTGGCAACTCTCGGAATATCGTTTGAATTGATATCGCGAGAGCTGACGTTGACGTTTGAAATCGTTGAGAACGGATCGACGTTTATCAAGTCGCCGATGGTGAAGCCGTTGCCGTTATTTCCCCATGGCAACCCGACAGTCGCACTGTATGTATTCGGTAACTGGCCGCTCGAGTAGTAATCGTAGTTGCCCTGCACGCGATTGTAGAAGAGTCCGGCGCCGGCGCGGAGAACGAGATCGCCTTTGCCGCCGACGTCCCACGCGAAGTTCAAGCGCGGCATCCACTGCACCGGCACATTCGGCAGAACACCTTTCGGAATCTCATCTCTTGCTGCCAACTTGAAGCCATTCGGTTTCGTGCGATCGCCATTCAAGAAAACGCCCTGGCCGCGCACGTACGAGGACGGATCGAAGAGAACGCCCAAACCTTTACGCTCGAAGTTTTGCGGCAGGTAAGCGAAACGCATGCCCGCTTCAATCGTGAAGTTCGGGCGCATCTTCCAACTGTCCTGAGCGTAAAACTCGTAGTTGTAATAACGGAAGTTGTCGATGGGTCGCTGTGTCGCTTGCGTGAATTGAATCGGACGTCCGGTGAACAAGTCGCCGTAGTTGTTGCCAGTGGCGTTGTTCTGTCCCCACTGCGCGACTTCGATATTCGTATCGCCGTTGGACTGCTGTCGCTTGTTGGCCTGCTCGATGAAGGCGCCGAATTTCAGCGTGTGCGTATTCTGAACCTTCACGAGGTTATCGGTGATCGCGAAGCTGTCGTTCCACGCGAGAATCGGGTAACCGTAAGCAGTGTGGAAATCACCGCTGCCCCACGTCAACACGCTGATCGGCACGTACGGGTTCTGGCTCGCGTTCGCGAAGAAACCGACTCGCTGTAGACCGAGGCCCTTGTATGAAACCTTATCCGGCTCGGCAAAATCGTAATTCAACTTCAGCTTGCTGGCGCTGAAGAGAATCTCGTTCGTCATCGACGGGCTGATGATGTTCGTCAGGTTTACTACTACCGAACGGCCGAGATTCTTGCTCGTTAACTTGCCCGGCAGTTCGTAGTTTGATGAATCCCACCACAACCCGCGCGGGAAGCCCTGCTCTTCGTATTCACGCGCGAAACGAACATACAGTTTGGTCTTATCGCTGACTGTGTAGTCGACGCGCGACGTAAACTGGTTTCTGTCGTTCGGCCTGAGAACGCTGTAGACGTAGTTGTTCTGGCCGAAAGGAACCGATCGATTCGGCAACGGGAATAAGTTTAGAAGAGCCTTGCCAAACGGATTCGCGCACGGCCCGAGATTGTTGCCCGGTGCCGCGTCGCCCGCGTTGTTATTGTTCGGGTCGCCGGCCACACCATTTGCGGTGCAGCCCGCCGGAACGTGAATGGAGCCTGCCGGTGATTCACTGAAATCACCCTGTCGCTCTTTCAGCGTCGGCACGCGGAACAGGTTTGAACCTTCGTCTACCTGCTGGTAGTAACGCTCGTAACCGACGAAGAAAAACAGCTTGTCGCGATTGCGATTGAAGTGGGTCCATGGCAGGAGCACTGGTCCACCGATGTTGCCGCCCGGATAGTTGTACTTGCTGTTCGGTCGCACCACGTTGTTGATGGTGTTCGAACGATCGTTTGCCTGGAAACGATAGTTGCGCAGGTAGTCGTAAGCCGAGCCGTGGAAATCACTGCTGCCGCCTTTGGTCGTCGCGCTGATTTGCACTGCGCTCGTGCCATGCTCGGCCGCGTAGTTGCTGGTCTGGATCTTCACTTCCTGGACCATGTCCGGGTTCGCGGTGATGACGGTGCCGTTATTGGAACCGATGTCGATCATGCGCGAGCCGTCGATCGACACGTTGTTCTGTTCACCGCGCAGTCCGTTGACGTGATACTGGCTGTTGGCGTTTGCGCCACTGCCAAACCCGATGCTTTCCAACGTCGTGTTGTCGGGAGCGACCACGCCCGGAAGAACGCGCAACAGCTCGAGTGAGCTGCGGCTGATGATCGAGAGATTATCGATCTGTTTTGCGGTGATGGTGTTTTCGCGGGAGCCGGTTTCTGTTTGGAGTGTTTCCCCGGCGGCAGTAACAACAACCGTCTCGGTCGGTTGCCCGATCTCCATCGAGATGTCGAGACCTTTTGTGTCACTCGTCTCGATCGGTAAATCGGTCTGCGTCATCGTCTTGAAGCCTGCCGCTTCAACTTTGACGGTGTAGTTGCCGGGCGAGAGCGCAGTGAACGTGTACGTACCGTCTTCGCTCGACTTGGTCTTGCGTTCATCCTTGGTGCGGTCGTTGGTGATGGTCACCACCGCATCGCGGATGATCGCTCCCTGCGGATCTTTGACGGTGCCGCGCAATGTCGCGCTACCGGTTGTCTGGGCAGCAACCGGATGCACGTTCGCAAGCATTGTCAGGGAAAACACAAAAACGGAAATGATGATCGTCGCGTAGAGCCTGCGCATGCTTCGTAGAGTCATACTCTCCTCCAAACAGCTTTTGGCGAACTTCGGTCAAAGAAGTTCGCAAAGGGGCTCACTTCACAATGTCAACGGCAGGACCGAGTTTGTTGTACGACCGGACAAAAGGGTCACGAAAAAGCTAACTCTGGTCTATTTCAACTAGCCAAAAACAGCTTTCAACTCAAAATTTCAGTAAAGAGGTTTGTTGCACGACCGGACAAAAGCCTTAGTACTACCGAGCGAACTCTTTGTCAAGAGTTTTTTATGGCCAGGTTAGTTTTCTTTAATGCTTTGTCTGGCTTCGGACCTGGGGGTTGCAGTTCCCAAAAAACGGCTTAGGCAACAGCGATGCCGCAATAGTTCGCGCCCCGTACTTTGCGAAAAGCTGAGCAATGCGCGCGGAGGCGGTCGTCGTCTCCGCATTCGTGATCGAAATTTTCGGAACCTCTTCAAATTTCTGAATAGAGAATAAGAAAATTCACGCAAAGGCGCGGCCGGGCTTCCAGGGATTTCTTTGCGTCTTTGCGTCTTCGTCTTTGCGTCTTCGTCTTTGCGCCTTTGCGTGAAAGATCATCTAGGCCGGGACGACGGAGGCGAACTTGCTGGCCAAGACCAAACTCAGCGCACCCATGAGGCGAGTGTCGTCGCCGAGCGTCGAAGCGAAGACGGGCGCGAGCGGGAGGCCGCTGCAAATCGTATTCGCGGCAAGCGTGCTGCGCAGCTCACCGGAGATCAACGGCCACGCGCGCGCGATGTCGCCCGCGAGGATCACGACTTCGGGACTGAGTCCCTTCGTCAGGTTCGCGATCCCTAACCCGAGGTAATACGCAGTCTCGAGCAACGCTTCTTTCGCAGTCTCGTCCTGTGCGAATGCTCTGTCGATCAACTGAAGAAACGTGATCTCATCACCACCGCGTAGTTTGTAACGCGCGAGCGTCGCACGCTCCGAAGCAAATGCTTCCCAACACTCTTCACTTCCCGCAGCACACGCGGCCGGCGCGCCCTTCCCAATCGTCATGTGACCAAACTCACCAGCCGCACCCGCCACGCCCTGGTACACCTGGCCATCGAAAATGATTCCCGTTCCCAAACCCTCTTCGACGAGCACGAGAATAAAATCGCGCACATCACGAATCTCAGGACGGCCTAACCACAACTCAGCGAGCGCCGCTGCATTCGCGTCGTTATCAACCGTCACCGGCAAGTCAGTCGCTTTGCGCAACTCAGACGCGAGCGGCCAGTTGCGCCATTTGAAGTGCGGAATAAACAGCGCCGTTCCCGTTTCCGGATCGACGAGTCCCGGCACACACACGCCGATGCCTTCGATGTTCCGGTGAATCTTGATGAACCTCTGAACACCCGAGATCACGCGCCGGAACGTTGCTCTCACGTCCGAATCAGTCGGAAACTTTTCGCGGTCGACGACGCGTCCGACAAGATCAGCAACAGCGATCGTCGTTTGCGCCGTACCAACGTCAACGCCGATCGCCATCCAACCCGCCGCACGCAAACGAAGCAGAGTCGGCGGACGCCCGCCGGTCGACTCACCTTCAATCTCGTAGATCAGTCCACGCTGCTTCAACTCATCGACGATGAGCGAAACTGTCGATCGCTGTAGCTCTGTTTCCTGTGAGATCTCGGCACGTGAGATTGGCTCCTTCTCACGCACGTAGTTGAGTACGATTTGACGATTGATATAGCGAATCGTGTCCGCGCGGGCCACATTCGCTTTTTTGAGATTTATGCGTCGCAACGGCTTTGTCCCGCCAGTGACTCAACAGGATTCGGTCAGTACCGTAACGCGGTAGCGTCGGGTTTGAATACCCGTATGACGACTGATCCGACCCGCTAACCCGACGCTACCGCGTTACGGTACTGACTTCAATCCCCTACAAGTTAACAACTCAACGCGTGTTGATGACAACCGACGCAGACGGCAAATTGTTTGAACTCGCTTTCAAAACGATTGGTCCACGTTGTCGTTTGGCCTGCACGATCGCGAGGGCCATGCCGTGAAAAGCCTTGCGCTGCTTGCCTTTGAAGCCCTCATGGCTGGCCTGATAACCATTATCAACACCGGCGATTGATCCGGCGCCGGTCAGTTCAAACTTGATCAGGTTATCAGCCATCGGCACGACGGTCCCGTTTCGATCGACGACCTTTACCGTTACGAACGAAAGATCCGTACCGTCAGCTTTGATGGTTCTGCGATCCGGCTCAAGAATTATTCGCGCCGGTGCTGCCGCGGTGCGAACCTCTCTGGTGAGCACTACCTGGCCATTTTTTCGCGACACTGCCTTCAACACTCCGGGTTCGTACGGCAGTCGCCAAAATACGAGCACGTCGTCGCCCTGCTTTCGTTTGGTCCCTTGTGAGCGCCCGTTCAGAAACAACTCAACCTCGTCGGCATTGAAATAAGTGACCACATCAACTTTCTCACCCGGTTTCCAATTCCAATGTGGGAAAAGGTGCAACACCGGTTTGTTGGTCCACTCACTTTGGTACATGTAGTAAACATCTTTTGGAAAACCGGCGAGGTCAATGATTCCGAAATACGAACTGATTGCGGGCCACGGATATGGAGTCGGTTCACCGATGTAGTCCCACCCGGTCCAGATATACATGCCCGAAAAGAAATCATGCTTCTTGACGATCTTCCACGTCTCTTCGTGCGTCGAACCCCATGGCGCACTGGAGTTGTCGTAAGCGGAACACGTGAAATCAGGATTTCCGTCTTTCAGCACTTCATCCCACTTACGGGGCCAACGACGTATCTCATCCGATGGCATGTTGTAGGTGCCGCGAGTGCCGAGCGCGGAAGTTGTTTCCGTGCCGATGATCGGTCTTCCGGGGAACATCTTCGGAAACTCCGGGAGTTTCCCCTGAGCATAGTTTGTGCCGACCAGATCGAGGTCGCCTTCAGTGAGCACCTTGTTGTCGCGACTCACATTGTTGCACGCGGATGTGATCGGACGCGTCGAGTCGAGATGGCGAACGATCGCGCCTAACTCTTTCGCGATCGTGCCGCCCGCAGGATTCTTATTCCACTGTTCTATCACCTCGTTCCCGATGCTCCAGATGATGACGCTCGGATGGTTGCGATCGCGCAGCACCATGTCTTCCAGATCTCGCTTGTGCCACTCGTCCCAATCGAGGTGGTAATCGAACTTCGTCTTCTCGAGCTTCCACATGTCAAACGCTTCATCCATCACGATGAAGCCCATGCGGTCCGCGATATCGAGCAGCTCCGGCGCCGGCGGATTGTGCGACGTGCGAATACCGTTGACGCCCATCTCTTTCAACATCTGCAACTGCCGCTCGATCGCGCGTGCGTTAACTGCGGCACCGAGCGCGCCGAGATCGTGATGATCGCAAACACCGCGAATCTTTACCGGCTTGCCGTTCAGAAAGAACCCGCGATCGACGTCAAAGTGGAAAGTGCGAATGCCGAGCGGCGTCTCGTAGTGATCGACGAGTCTGCCGCCCTGGTCCAACTGCGAGACAACCTTGTAAACGTACGGTCGCTCGTCTGACCAGAGTGCAGGCGAAGAGACTTTCAGCGTTTGACTGACTTCCGCGTGCGAATCTCTCGCTGCCACACCGTTCGCCGTGGCTCGCGCCACTTCCCTTCCGCTCGCATTTTGGATGATCGTGGTGAGATTCACCGGCGCTGCGTTATTCGAACCGTTATCAACCTGAGTTTTAATGACGACTGTCGCCGACGAAGTGTTAACTTCGGGCGTTGTTACGTAAGTTCCCCAGTGCTCGACGTGGACCGGGTCGAGAGTTGTTAACCAAACGTTGCGATAGATGCCGGAGCCGGAGTACCAGCGGGAATTTGGCTGTTGTGAGTTGTCGACCTTGACGGCGATCACGTTTGGACCACCGCCGTAAATCAGATGCGACGTCAGTTCGTATTCGAAAGTGCTGTAGCCGTAAGGACGTTTGCCGAGATAGTGACCATTGATCCAGACCTCGCTATTGCGATAGACACCGTCGAACTCGACAAAAGTTAATTTTCCTTTTGCGGACAGCGGCACGGTGAAAGTCTTGCGATACCAGCCGATGCCGCCGGGCAATGCACCGCCGCCAGTACCGCTTGGCGCGTTCTCATCGAACTGGCCTTCGATGCTCCAGTCGTGCGGCAAATCGAGTTGGCGCCACTGCGAATCGTTCAGTCCTGTGTCCTGCCCGTTCGCAACATCGCCGAGGTTAAAGCGCCAATTCTGGTTAAACGAAACTCTCTTCCCCGGCCGCGAATTCGCGAAGCAAAGTGAACCCGCAAACAGCAGCACACAAAAGGTGGTGATGATTCTGTTCATAGTTTATCCGCGTCTATTTGTGAAATCCGTGGCTACTTCAATCCAAGCGCCTTCAACAACTCCGGGTCCTGTTGCGCGTGCCCGTTCGTCTTATTCACCGCCGCAAACCCACCCGCGTAGTCCCACATGGTCCAACCAATCCCATGCTTCTCGAGCGCGACACGCATGTCATGAACCCACGTCACGCGATCCGCTGCGGGCGCGACCTTTCGAAACGCTCCAAACTCGTTACACGTGATGTAAACACGTCGCTTCGCCGCCCACTCCGCCGCTAACCCCAGCTCGCGATCGATGCGCGCAGCATGCCAACGATCTTCACCGTAACGCAGCAGGTTATACCGCGCCGGCTCATCCGAAATCGTGTCAAGCAAAACGCGGACAGCTTCAGGCGACGACGGATAAGGCACGTTTTTGTAAAACGGCAGATTTGGACCAGCCCACGTCGCGCCCTGGTGCGTGAACGCAAACGGCTCGTAAAAATGGAAGTTGTAAATTATGTTCGCGTCCGAATACGGCTCGAGAAAAAGCATCTCGGCGAGTCCTGACCAACGATGACCGCTCGCGATTATCGTGTGGTTCGGCGCCGCGGCACGGATCGCCGCGATCAGTTTTCCCTGTATGCCGTACCAGCGATAACCATCCTCGACCATCGGCTCGTTGATGACTTCGAGAAACACAAACTCCGGATCTCGCTTCGACAAATGCGACGCAAACGCACGCCAGAATTTCGCGAACGCTTCCACGCCGCGCTCGTCGCGATTCATTCTCAGCTTGAACTCATCACTCGGATGAATATCGACGACGACGGCCAAACCCGCGCCCAGAATCATGTCGAGCGCGCGGTCGACGTATTGAAGATAAGTGGTGTTGAGTATCGATGGATCGGGCGTATCGCTGAGCAACGGCGCGGGTTCGATCGGAAAGCGCACGTGATCGAAACCCATCGACTTGATCAGCGCGATGTCCGCGGCAGTAGTGTGACTTTCGAGACGTTCTTTCGTGTAAATGGGCGCCTGCGAGAACCAGTGACTGAGGTTGACGCCGCGTCGCAAACGCCCGAATCGCGCGGCGAGATTCAACGGTTTTTCCTGAGACAAAGTCGTCGGAGAGCCACTGAAAACCGTTGCGCCAGTTGCGACAGTTGACAGATGAGTCACAATAGCGAGCGTCAAAAACAGTGTAGTTGATCGCGGGGTTCGCTGCAGCACGCGCATCTTTTATCAGGCGTGAATTCAGAAAGCAAAATAAAAATTTTTTGGAGAAGCATAGCATTGAGCACAAAACTCCACTGGTCGCTTGGTCCGATCCTGCTCCTCGTAGCGCTCGTTACAGCGAGTGCACAACAGGCGCGTGTTGCTTCAAATCGCGGCAAGACAGTCATGCAAATTAACGACGGCTGGCAGTTTCGCGAGGTCGGAAAAACCGATTGGCACAACGCCACCGTGCCCGGTTGTGTGCACACCGATCTGCTCGCAAACAAGTTGATCGACGATCCGTTTTATCGCGACAACGAGAAGAAGCAACAGTGGATCGATAAGAAAGACTGGGAGTACCAGACGACGTTCAAAGTCACACCGGCGACACTCGCGCGCCGGAACGTCGAGCTCGTATTCGAAGGTCTCGACACGTATGCAAAGGTCTATCTGAATGAGAAGTTGATCCTGAGTGCAGACAACATGTTTCGCACCTGGCGCGTCGACGCGAAACCGGCGCTGCAAGCAGGCGACAATACATTGCGAATCGTCTTTCGCTCGCCGATCAACGAGATCCTGCCCGTGATGGCGAAGATAAAGTACGAGCTACCCGCGTCGAACGATCAGGGCGAGAAGACGTCGCCTTACACGCGCAAGGCTCCGTATCATTACGGCTGGGATTGGGGACCACGCTTTGTAACCAGCGGCATCTGGCGTCCGGTTTCTCTCGAAGCGTGGGACAACATTCGCATCGACGACATCCAGGTGATCGTCAAAAGCGTTACGCCAACCGCCGCTGAGTTGACTGCGAATGTCGAAGTCGAAGCAAGCACTGCCGGAACGGCCACGGTTCTTCTCGAAACTCTCCGGGATAAACTCGTTCACGGCAAACAACAGGTCAACCTCACACCCGGAACGAATCGGGTCACATTCAACTTCTTCGTCGCGCATCCGGCACTCTGGTGGCCCAACGGACTCGGCGCGCAACCACTCTACACGTTCCGCGCGCGCGGTCTTGTTAACGGACAAGTCGCAGACGAACGCACTACACGCACCGGCATTCGAACGCTCGAACTGCGACAACAGCGCGACGAAGCCGGACAGAGTTTCATGTTTGTAATCAATGGCATTCCCGTCTTCGCGAAAGGCGGAAACTGGATTCCCGCCGATAGTTTCGTGACGCGCATCACGAAAGATAAATACCGCTTCATGATCAAGTCAGTGCACGACAGCAACATGAACATGCTGCGCGTGTGGGGCGGCGGCATTTACGAAGCCGACGAGTTTTACGAGTTGTGCGACGAGATGGGAATTCTTGTCTGGCAGGATTTCATGTTCGCTTGCAGTATGTATCCGGGAACTCAGGAGTTTCTCGACAACGTTCGCGCCGAAGCGATCGACAATGTGAAGCGACTCAGAAATCATCCGAGCATCGTGCTGTGGGCCGGTAACAACGAAGTCGAAACAGCGTGGATGAACTGGGGCTGGCGACAGAATCTGCCGGCGTCGTTGTGGGACGACTACAAAAAGATCTTTCACGGCGTGTTGCAGGAAGTTACTGCGACCTACGATCCGACGCGAACTTACTGGCCCAGCTCGCCGCACGGCGGACTCGAAGACGATCCCGATTCGCTGCGTAGCGGCGACACGCACTTCTGGCGCGTGTGGCACGCTGCGGAACCGTTCAGCGATTATGAAAAACAGAACCCGCGGTTCATGAGTGAATACGGGTTCCAGTCGTTTCCGAATATCGAAACGGTGAAGGCGTACACGATTCCGTCCGATCGCGACATCGAGTCGCCGATCATGTTGGCCCATCAACGACATCCGCGCGGCAATCAGCTCGTGCGCGAATACATGTTGCGCGACTACGCGCAGCCGAAAGATTTCGAGTCGTTCCTGTATGTCAGCCAGGTCTTGCAGGCCGAAGGAATACGCATCGGCGCCGAGCACCTGCGACGCATCATGCCGCACAACATGGGTTCGCTCTACTGGCAGATCGACGATTGCTGGCCGGTCGCTTCATGGTCCAGCATCGATTACTTCGGCCGCTGGAAGGCGTTGCAATACTATGCGAAACGGTTTTACAGCGAGTTGCTGATCAGTCCGACCGTGCAAAAGGATTATTTGAAACTATACGTTGTCTCGGATCGACCGAAAGCTGTTCCGGCGCAGATTAAAGTGACGCTTATGGATCTCGATGGGAAGACGTTGAAGAGTTTCGAGCGCGACGTGACGGTTGATCCCTTGACGAGTCGCTCGTACTTCGATATGCGCGTCGCGGAATTGCTCGAAGGAGCGGACGCCAAGAATGCAGTCGTGTATTGCGAGTTGCTGGTGAATGGAAAACCTGTTTCGACTCACGATTATTTCTTTGCGCCGTTCAAGGAACTGAAGTTTTCAAAGCCGGCCATCAACTCCGAAGTCGTCCGTACGCGCGACGGGTTCAGCGTTAAGCTCGCGACGGACAAGTTTGCGAAGGCGGTCTATATCGCCGTCGCGGAACATGATGGTTTCTTTTCCGATAACTATTTCAATCTCGTTCCGGGAAAAGAAGCGACGGTCGAGTTTCATTCGCGTGAGCCGATGACGTTGGAACAATTCAAGGAGCGACTACAGATCCGCTCGGTGTTTGATGCGTTTTGATTTTTTTAAGCAAAGACGCAAAGAGGACGCAAAGACCGCTAAGTAATCTTTGCGTTCTTTGCGTCCTCTTTGCGCCTTTGCGTGAAATATTCTTAAAGAAAATGATCGACAAAGTACGCTGGGGAATTTTAGGGACTGCGAAGATCGCGTTGACGAAGGTCATTCCGGCGATGCAGCAGAGCGAGTGGTGTGAGATCGCGGCGATTGCTTCGCGTGATTTCGCGAAGGCAGACGAGTCGGCAGAGCGATTGAACATTCCGAAGGCGTACGGCAGTTATGAAGAACTGCTCGCGGACGACTCAATCGAAGCGGTCTATATCCCACTCCCGAATCACCTGCACGTTCCGTGGACCATCAAGGCCGCCGAAGCCGGCAAGCACGTGCTTTGCGAAAAACCGATCGCGCTGAATGCAACTGAAGCAAGAACGCTCATCGACGTGCGCGATCGCACGGGCGTGAAAATCCAGGAAGCATTCATGGTGCGAACTCATCCTCAGTGGCTCGAAACGCGCACGCTGATCCACTCAGGCAAGATCGGTGCGTTACGATCGATCACCGGCTTCTTCAGTTACTTCAATCCCGATCCCACGAACATTCGCAACCAACTCCAGCTCGGTGGCGGAGCGTTGATGGACATCGGTTGTTATCCGATCACGATCTCGCGCTTCATGTACGAAACAGAACCTCGCCGCGTGCTCAGTCTCATCGATCGCGATGCGGAAAACGGCACCGACACGTTAACAACCGCGGTGCTCGATTTCCCCAACGGTCACTCGACGTTTACATGCAGCACTCGTCTCGCGCCTTACCAGCGCATGATCTTTCACGGCACTGAGGGACGCATCGAAGTGTTGATTCCCTTCAACGCGCCGCACGATCACCCGACAGAGATCCTCGTCAACGACGAAACCATCGAGTTTCCCATTTGCGATCAGTACGAGATTCAGGGAACGCTCTTTTCTCAAGCCATTCGCGAAAATCGCGAACAGGCGATCCCGCTCGAAGACGCTATCAACAACATGAACGTCATCGATGCTGTCTTTCGATCGGCAACAACAAATCAGTGGGAGGAGCCATTATGAAAGTGATTGCTTCTTTAATCGTCGTCGCATTACTTGCCCTTTCAGCTGCGTCGCAGGAGGGCGGCGACAAGTTTGTCTACGCGGATTTCGAGAAGATGGAGAACGGCCGGCCCGTCAGTGCCAACGGCGGCATGGTCCAGATCTACACGGCCAACGAATCGACGCCCGTGCAATTCAAAGGACTGGCAAATGCTTCACCTGGCGCTCCGGAATTGATCGTCTTGAAAGATGCGCCGCAGAATCATCTCGCGTCGTTTGAGTACAGCCTTGTTGGTCCAAACCAGTGGGCGAATGTGACGCTGGAAGTTCAGGGGCGCCCCGCGAAAGATGGAAAACCCATTGCGGATGACGTGAGTGGTTACAAACAGATGGCGCTTCAACTTTACGCAACCGGCGTCGATTCGTTGCGCGTCGAGTTCATCAGTCACGGACAGGGCATCAATCTCACTGCCGGCTTTCCGCAACTGCCGATACGTCTAAAGTCAGGACTCAACACGTACGTGATTCCGTTGAAAGGCTTGTCGCAACCTTCATGGGCAGAGCGAGTAGATCCGAAAGAAGTCTTGAAAAAGTTAACCGCGATCAGCGTCAGCGCTTATTGCAATCAATGCACGCCGCAACACGGCATGGTCCTGGTCGACAACATTGTGTTCAATAAATGAAAAGACAATTCGGCGTAATCTGTGGATTGCTCCTGTTCGTACTCGTCGTTCACGCGCAGGAGCAACAGTTCGCAAACATCGGCGATCTCAAGCTTCAAAACGGCGGCGTCATTCGCAACTGTCGTGTTGGCTATCGAACTTTCGGCACGCTGAATCGCGATAAATCAAACGTCGTCGTGTTCCCCACCTGGGCGGGTGGAACAACCGAACAACTCAAAGGGAATTTCGGACCGGGCAAACTGATCGATACCACGTCGTATTTCGTCGTCGCGATCGACGCACTCAGCAACGGAGTCTCTTCGTCGCCTTCAAACAGTCGGCTGCAACCGCGCATGCGCTTTCCGATCTTTTCGTTGCGCGACACAGTTGAATCTCAGCACGAGCTGCTGACTAAAGTCTTGAAGATCAATCACGTGAAGGCAGTTGCCGGCATCTCGATGGGCGGCATGCAGACGTTTCAGTGGATCGTGTCGTATCCCGACTTCATGGACAAGGCGATTCCGATTGTCGGTTCGCCGCGACTCGCGCCGTATGACCTGATGTTGTGGCAGGCGCAGATCGAAGCGCTCATGCGCGACCGTGATTGGAAGGGTGGCAACTACGTTTCGAATCCGGCGCGCGCGCTCGACTTCGCTTTCGGTGAGCTGCTGCTTACGACTCCAACCGACTACAACCGGCGCAAGACGCGCGAACAGGTCTTTGCGGATCTCGAGAAAGCGCGCAGCGATGCGAAGCGTTTCGACGCCAACGACAAGATTCGCCAGTCGCAGGCGATGATGTCGATCGATGTTCTGAGTAATTACGGCGCGGTGAAAGCGAAGCTGCTGGTCGTAGTGGCGAAATTCGATCACGTCGTCACACCTGGACCAGCGACTGAGTTTGCGAAGTTAGTTGGCGCGAAGCTGATCGAACTCGATAGTGACTGCGGCCATCTCGCGACCTCCTGCGAATCCCGTCGCCTCAACGAGGCCGTGAATCAATTTTTAGCCGCGGATAACACGGATCATTAAATCCGATTTTTTATCCGTGTCATCTGCGGTCCGAATTGAATGATGTTGCCGCGTTTGATACGGAAGTGCGCTGTCTTTTCGCGATAGCGGATGACGCAATCAGTGCCGGTGATGCTCGTTATCCTCGCATGGTCCAACGCGCTGTTCTTCCAAACGATATCAACCTCGAATCCACCACGAGCGCGCAGTCCTGTAACTGCTCCGTTGGGCCATGCCTTCGGCAACGCGGGCAGGAGTTCGATCTCGCCGGTGTGACTTTGCAGAAGCATCTCGACGATGCCTGACGTCGCGCCGAAGTTTCCATCGATCTGAAATGGCGGGTGCGCGTCAAACAAGTTGCGATAGACACCACCGCCGCCACCAAACTCCTTTGCGTAAACGGGCGTGAGGGCTTTTTGAAGTAATACGTATGCGCGGTCACCATCGCGCAGCCGCGACCAGAAATTAATCTTCCACGCGAGACTCCATCCCGTTCCAACATCGCCGCGCAGCTCGAGCGTTTTTCTCGCGGCGGCGAAGAGATCCGGCGTGCGTTGCGTGATCTGATTGCTCGGAAACAGACCGTAGAGATGCGAGACGTGACGATGCTGGCGTTCCGGCGCTTCGAGATCCCAATCCTCGAGCCACTCCTGCAACTGGCCCGCTTTACCGATCTGCATCGGCGCTAAACGTTCTCGCGCTGCATTGAGCTGCGCAGCAAAATCCTTATCGATGCTGAGAATCTCCGCCGCCTGCGCGCACTGATTGAACAGGTCGCGAATGATCTGCATGTCCATTGTTGGACCAGCACAGATCGCAACACCGCTCGGATGTTTGTTCTCAGGCGAGATCGACGGGCACGTCACCAGCCACTTATGTCGCGGCTCTTCAACCAGCGTGTCGAGAAAAAACTCCGCCGCGCCTTTCATGACCGGATACGCGCGCGCGAGAAATTCTCGATCGTTTGTGAATTGATAATGATGCCAGAGATGCGTGCAGAGCCACGCGCCGCCTGTGGGCCAGAAGCCCCAGAGTGGTCCATCGATCGGCGCGGTTTGTCGCCAGAGATCCGTGTTGTGATGACAGACCCAACCGCGCGCGCCGTACTGAACACGAGCCGTGCGCGCGCCGTTCTCGACGAGCTCCGACACTATTCGCAGCAATGGCTCATGACACTCCGAAAGGTTCGCAGTCTCGGCGGGCCAGTAGTTCATCTCGGTGTTGATGTTGATGGTGTACTTGCTTTCCCACGGCGGCGTCATCAGGTTGTTCCACACGCCCTGCAAGTTGGCGGGCTGCGTGCCGGGACGTGACGACGAGATCAGCAGGTAACGTCCGTACTGGAAATAGAGTGTCGCGAGATGTGGATCGAGGCCTTGCAGAAACTGTGTTGGACGTTGATCCGTCGGCAGATCCGCGGCGCTTGTTCTTCCGAGATCTAACTTCACGCGATGAAAGAGTCGCTGGTGCTCGCGCACGTGCGCTGCGCGCATACTAAAAAACGTTTTTTGACTTGCAAGCCTTACTTGTTCGCTGACGATCGCGCGCGGGTCTCCGCTCGTATCTTTGTAACTGCGATAACTCGTCGCGGCTGCGATGAACAGCAACGCAGCGTACGCGTTACTGACGACGATTCGTTCTTTTTCGGCAACAGTTTGACCGCCCTGCGCCTGGATCAATACACGCGACTCAAACTTCAGCCCGCCTTTGATGCCGGATGAATCTCCGTTAACGCCACTCAGCACGAGCGTGTCGTTGCCTTCAGTGGAAACTGTTGTTTTTTGTGGCGTCTCGAACGCAACGGAGAAGTTCAACTTCTGCCGCCGGTCCGCGATGAGGCTAATGACAATGACCTGGTCCACCGGACTCGAGAATATCTCGCGCTTGAAATTGGTTGCGCCGACGCCGTAAGTCGTCGTGGCGATTGCTGTATCGAGATCGAGTTGGCGGCGATAATTCGTAACTTTGTCGTGATCGGGAAACGAGATTTTGACATCGCCGACTGGTTCGTACGGCATCTGCTTGATCGGTTGGGCCATCATCTTCGCGCCAACCAGATCGTGAGCTTCTTTGTATTTGCCTTCGAAGATCAGTCGCCGCGCTTCGGGCAACGCTTTCAGTGCTTCGGGATTATTTGGATCGTAAGGCGAACCGGCGTAAAGCGTGTCTTCGTTTAGCTGGAGTCGTTCACTTGCTGGACCACCGAAGATCATCGCGCCCAGGCGTCCGTTACCAACCGGGAGCGCTTCAGTCCATTCAGTCGCAGGCTTGTCGTACCACAACACCAGCGACTCGTCTTCCATCGCCCACGCGTTTGGAATCTTAGACGCGAGCGACAGCGTCGCCGCCGCAACTCCAGCCTCCGCCAGAAACTTCCGCCGCGTAATTCTCATAGAGCCGTTATTGTAGGGGCGGCACTCCGTGGCCGCCCCATCTGGCAAATTGCGAACGAGGGGGCGGCCACAGAGTGCCGCCCCTACAATTACATCGATCGAGCCAAAACGATCTTCCACTTCACTTTGCCTGCCTGCGGATCTTCGCGCAGCACCCACGAGCCTCCACGGGGAACTAGTGAAAGAGTTTGCACTGGAGCGTCGGGTCGCGTGAAGAGTCCGGTCACCGCGGCGCTGTCAGTGCTGAACACACGCAACTCAACGTTGCTCCAGTCCATGTCTTTCGTGCTCTGCGCGACTTTGATGTGCGGCAACACCGAGTGATTCTTCACCAGCAACACAACCGGGATCCGGCCCAACGCGATGTCGTGCCACTTCGCACCTTCGTACACACGCCCGCTCTGGTAATCGATCCATTCTCCGGGCGGCAGGTAAACTTTGCGCTGCTCGCCGCTCGCGAACATCGGCGCCACCAGCAAATCCGATCCAAACATGTACTCATCGTCGATGGTCCATGATCCCGGATCGTTCGGATACTCAAAAAACAACGGCCGCACCATCGGGAACCCGCGCGCTGACGAGTCCTTCGCCTGCGCGTAAATGTACGGCATCAACGAATACCGCAAACCCAGAGCGCGCTGAAAATCTTTCGTCAACTCTTCATCGTATTCCCACGGCTCGCGCGGCGGCGCGCCATGCGCTCGCGTGTGCGAAGTCAACACTCCCCACGCCAGCCAGCGACGATAAAGATCGCGCGGCGCCTTCTGCACGAACCCGCCAACGTCGTGACTCCAGTAAGTGAATCCCGATAACCCGAGCGAGAGGCCGCCGCGCAACTCACCCGCCATCGCCGAGTCTGTGTTCTCCGCGTCGCCGCCCCAGTGCAACGGATAACGCTGACTTCCGGCCCACGCACTGCGCGCCCAGATCACGTTCTCGCCCGTGACTTCCTTCGTGACTTCAGCCACAGCTTTGTTGTAACGCAACGGATAAAGATTGTGTTCGAACCAACCGCTCATGCCCGACGCATACTGCCCTGTCAGCGGCGCGCCTTCGCCGAAGTCGACTTTGATCGCACCCACGCCGAGCTTCAACAGATCGCGGAGCTTGCCCTGATACCACTTCACCGCTTCGGGATTACTCACGTCGAGCGTCGCATCTTCGAACGGAAGTTGCCCGCCTTCATTCTTCACCTCGTAACCCTTGTCGACCATCTCTTTCCACAGATCGTTCTTGCTGGTGAAGTAAGTGTATTGCCAGAGACTGATGTGAAAACCCTGCTGCTTCAGATCGGCAATCATCTTTGCCGGATCGCGAAAACGCGAAGTCGAGAAACGGTAATCGCTGCGCCAATCAGTTTCGAACCAGCCGGTGTCGAGATGGATCACGTCGGTGGGGACCTGGTGCGCACGGAGTTGTTGGGCCACATTGCGCACCTGGTCTTCGGAGTTGTACGTGATGCGGCTCATCCAGAAACCAAACGACCAGAGCGGTGGCACCGGACTGCGACCAGTCAGCGCTGTGTACTCGGAAACGATGTCTTTCGGTTCGCCAAGAAAGATGAAGAGATCGAGGTTCTCGTCGCCTGAGTAGATGACGTTATGCGCGTCGTAGTACTTGCCGAAGTCGAAAGTCAGCGGCGCACTCGTGTGCACAAACATGCCGTAGCCGTTGCTGCTCAGGAAAAACGGAATCGGTTTGTACATGTACTCGTTCTGCGTGCCCATGCCGTCGCGCGTCGAGACGAGCACGCGTTGGCCGCGCTTGTTGAAGCGCGTGAACGATTCGCCGCAACCGAAGATCTTTTCGTCGTGTTGCAACTCGAACGTCGCGGCGATGCGACGCGAGAGATCGCTCGAGCGCCGCACGAAAGAAAACGGGATCGGAGTGATGAAAGTCGCTGGATCGCCGATGTTCTGCGTGCGTGTTAGCAAACGGCCGCGCTCGTCGTAGATCTCAATGTGCCATGGCTGCTTGATGATTCGCACCTTGCCGTGCGCCCCTGTGTAAGTGATCTCGCGATCGTTCTGTTCGACGCGCCAGGAGTTGTCTTTCGGAACTGGTCCGGCGAGCATCAGCGATTGACCGTCACTCAGCGGCACGGCTCGAGTTGAGAAACGCAGACGCACTGTGCGCGGGCTCACGAACGTTACTGAAAACGGGAGGGCGGGATCTTGATCGTACTCGGTGCCGGGAAACTCAGTCGCGCGGCCGCGCATGAAGCCGACGTCGATCTTGTTGAACGAGAGCGTTGTGTTGCGCCAGTAACGATCCCATTGCAGCGTGCCCTGGCCGGTTGCTGTGTCGAAAGCGGTGACGCGACTACCGATGAAGTAGACGTTCTCCATCTTTTGAAAATCCTGACTGACGTCTGCCGGATCGCCGAGCACCTGCGCGTGCGCAGTCACGGGAATTAAAAGGATCATCAGGAGAAAAATCCGCATGGGTAGCCTCATTTGTAGTGTTGATTTAAATCCGCGTTATTCCGCGTAAATCTGCGGCTTTTTTCCGGAAACTGTAAAACGGCCGCGCAAGCCGCCAATGCTGATCGCGAATTCGCCGGGCTCGATCACGCGCGTGCCGTTGTTATCGATCAGAGACATCTGTCGCGGTGTAATCGTGAACGTGACGGTGCGTTTTTCGCGCGGCTGAAGCGAGATGCGTTCGAATCCGACGAGCGTTCGAATCGGCACCGGCGCGGATGCGGCGACGTCGGTGAGATAGAGTTGGACCACCTCGTCACCTTCGCGTTCGCCTGCGTTCGTCACGTCGACAACGACTTTAGCCGCCTCGCCAACCTTCACCGATTTGACGCGCAGATTGCTATACGCAAACTTCGTATAACTCAACCCGTAACCAAACGGATACAACGGCTCGCCTTTGAAGTAACGATACGTGCGGCCCTGCATACTGTAATCAGTAAACGGCGGCAACTGGTCCACCGACTTGTAAAACGTCACCGGCAAACGTCCCGCCGGGTTGTAATCGCCGAACAACACATCCGCGATCGCAGTGCCGCCTTCACCACCCGGATACCACGCCTGCAAAATCGCAGGCGCATGATCGTTGGCCCAGTTCACTGCGAGCGCACTCCCGCTTAGCAACACGACTACGACCGGCTTGCCGGTCGCAACCACCGCTTTCAACAACGTTTCCTGAGATTGCGGCAACGAGAGATCCGTTCGATCACCACCGTGAAATCCCGGAACCTCCACCTTCATTTCTTCACCTTCGAGCCGTGCGGAAAGTCCGAGCACCAAAACGCTCGCATCCGCCTCTTTGGCAGCTTTAACAGCCTCATCGAGCATCTTTTCCTTGAGCGGAGACTCGCCCGCGATTATCGAACCAGGCGCGTAGACGACTTTCGTGTTCGCCGAAACTGCGTTCTTGATTCCGGCAAGCGGCGTGATCAAGCGCGACGGGCGGCCATTGTAATTGCCCCACAACACTTCGGGCGCATCCGCATTTGGACCAATCACCGCGATACTCTTCAGGCTCTTCGGCAGCGGCAACGTGCGACTCGCATTCTTCAAAAGCACGATCGACTCGCGCGCGCTTTGCAACGCGAGTAGGCGATGCTCGGGCGTGTCGTTCTGTGAAAACGGAATGCGCGCGTATTGGACCATCTCGGGTGGATCAAACATGCCGAGACGAAACCGCGCGGTCATCAGTCGCTTTAGCGATACATCGATCTCAGCTTCAGTGATCAATCCCTTCTTCACCGCATCAAGTAACGTCACGTATTCATTGCCACACGTCAGATCGGTTCCGGCATGCACAGCGAGGGCGGCGGCTTGAGCTTCGTCCTTCGCAAACTTGTGTCCTTGCCAGATGTCTCTGATCGCGCCACAGTCAGATACAACATAACCGTTGAAGCCCCACTCGCCGCGCAGAATGTCAGTCATCAACTTCTTATTCGCGCAACACGGTTCGTCGTTCGTGCGGTTGTAGGCGCACATCACCGAATACGCTTTGCCTTCGACGATCGCGGCGCGGAACGCAGGCAGATACGTCTCGCGCAGATCGCGTTCGTAAGCTTTGGCGTCGAAGCCGTGGCGTTCGGGTTCCGGACCGCTGTGTACCGCGTAGTGCTTGGGTGTCGCGATCACTTTGAAGTAGCGCGGGTCGTCACCTTGTAAACCTTTGACGAACTCAACAGCGAGTCGCGCAGTGAGATAAGGATCTTCGCCGTATGTTTCCTGGCCGCGGCCCCAGCGCGGATCGCGAAAGATGTTGATGTTGGGACTCCAGAAAGTTAGGCCCTGGTAACGTTTGTATTCGTTCTGACGAACGAACTCGTGGTGCTTGGCGCGCGCTTCAGTCGAGATGACGTCGGCGACTTCGTGCATCAACTTCGTGTCCCAGGTAGCGGCGAGACCGATCGCTTGCGGGAAGACAGTCGCGTAACCGGCGCGCGCGACGCCGTGCAGTGCTTCGTTCCACCAGTCGTACTGAGGAATGTCGAGACGCGGGATCGCAGGCGCGGCGTTCTGCATTTGCAAAACTTTTTCTTCGAGAGTCATGCGAGAGACAAGATCGTTGACGCGCGTTTCGGTCGGGAGGTTCGGGTTTTTGTAGAGCGGTAGGGTTTGCGTATGCGCTGTGCTGAACAAGAGAACGATGACCAGCAAAAAAAGAATTTCACGCAAAGGCGCAAAGGAAGGACGCAAAGGCGCAGAGGTAAAACCAAATCTTCTTTGCGCCTTTGCGTCCTTCCTTTGCGCCTTTGCGTGAAATGTTTTTCCCACGCCTAGCGGACTCCGAAGAGGATGTCGACAGTGAGCTGGTCCAGGCGCTCATACGGCAGCGGCTTGCGTGCTAACTCAACACGGTCGAGCGGCATCTCCTTCACCTTCTTCGCCGTCTCCGCACTGTACTTTCCAAGCGGCTCGACCGGCCCGCCGTTACGTATTTCAGCAAGCAACGACTGCACCTCCTGGTCTTCATCAAACTGCCGCGCCTTCTCTTTGAGAATCAAATAATTGCGCATGCATCCCGCCGCAAACGCCCACACGCCTTCCTCGTCTTCACTACGATACGAATGCGCATCGAAATGTCGTGGTCCATCGTATGAACTCTCCAGCAAGCGCACTAAGAAAAACAAGTTCTTGATCGACTCCGAACCAAACCGCAGATCCTGATCGAAGCGCGGACCTTTCTGATCGTTAAGATCGATGTGAAAGAGTTTGCCCGCTTCGATCGCCTGCGCCACTACGTGATAGAAGTTCAGTCCCGACATCTGCTCGTGCCCGACTTCCGGATTGACACCAACCATCTCCGCATGATCGAGCGTCGCGATGAACCCGAGCATCGCGCCAGTTGTCGGCAGATAAATATCGCCGCGCGGCTCGTTCGGTTTAGCTTCGAGCGCGAAGCGATAGTCGTAACCCTGATCGATCGAATACTCGCAAAGGAAGTCGAGCGCTTCGCGATTCCACTTCAACGCTTCACGCGGATCCTTGGCCGCGTCAACTTCAGCGCCTTCGCGTCCACCCCAGAAGACGTAGATCTTCGCGCCAAGCTCCGCGCCGAGATCCATCGAGCGCATCGTCTTCTGCAACGCATACAAACGCACGCGCGGATCGCTCGAAGTGAAAGCGCCATCTTTGAAAACCGGATCGTAAAAAAGATTCGTCGTCGCCATCGGCACTTTCATGCCGTAGTCGTCGAGCGCCTGCTTGAATTCGCGCACGATGCGATCGCGGTCGGATGCGTCGGCGTCGATCGGCACGAGATCGTTGTCGTGCAAGTTCACGCCGTAAGCGCCGAGCTCGCTCAAACACTTGACGATCTTCACCGGGCTAAGAGTCGCGCGCGTTGCATCGCCAAACGGATCGCGCCCGCGATTGCCGACAGTCCATAGACCAAAAGTGAACTTGTGTTCCGGTTTCGGTTGATAATTTCGCATGGCTACCCCTCACGTATTTTTAGCCACATAGAGGCACAAAACGCTCAAAAAAGAAAATCATTTGTGCTTTTTGTGCCTTTTTGGGGCGAAAACAAACTGCTTCTCTTCAGCTCAAAGACAGTATCGGGCTTGAATCTTCCGAGACGATCGAACAGCAACGGATAATTCGTGCGGCCTTTGATGGGCCAGTTGTTGAGCCACGAATCACCGTCTGTGACGCCCCAGAAAGTGACGCGGTCGATCGCGTCGCGATGGGTTAGATAAACGTGAAGCAACTTCGCGTAACGCATCACGAGTGCTGCCCGTTGCGCGTCAGGCAAGCCATTGACATACGGATTCAACTGCGGAGTGACGGGTACGTCGACTGCGTAATCAGCGCCGGGTTTCGTGGTGCGCGGAAGCACGTCGACGTCCAGCTCGGTGATATTAATTTTGACTCCGAGATTTTCGAACGCAGCGATAGTCGCGTCTTCATCCTCGACTGAAGGCCACTCCATCAAGTTATGATTCTGCAAACCAACACCGTAGATCGGAACGCCCGCGGCTTTCAGTTTCTTTATCAACTCAACACCGCCGGCACGCTTCGCCGGCAGTTCCAGATCGTAGTCGTTGTAATAGAGCTGCGCGCTCGGATCCGCTTCGTGCGCAAATTGAAAAGCCTTGACGAGGTAATCCTCGCCGATGATCTTGAACCACGGCGACTGCCGCATCGTGCCGTCCTGATTAAGCGCTTCGTTGACGACGTCCCAGCCTTTGATTCGACCTTTGTAACGGCCGACGACTGTGAAGATGTGCTCGCGCATGCGCTTCAACAGCGTCTCGCGATCGACCGGATTTCCCTTGTCGTTCTCGAAGACCCAGCGCGGCGTTTGGTTGTGCCAAACGAGAGTATGGCCCACGATGAACATGCCGTACTTTTCGCCAAACTCGACATAGCGATCGGAAGCAGCGAAGTCGTAGCGGTTTGGTTCGGGATGGACCAGCGCCCACTTCAAAATGTTTTCGGGCGTGATCGAGTTGAAGTGCGTGCGCACGATCGAGACGCCGAGCTTATCTTCTTCGAAGATCTGGCGGCGGTTCAGCGCGGCGCCGATCATAAACGAGTCCTTAAACGCGTCCTTCAGCGCTCCCTGCTGCGACGCCACAGGAAAAGCGCCGCAAAGAAGCACACAAAGCACCCAGAAGATTTTGTGCCTTTTTGCGCCTTTTTCTGGCCTATTTCGCAACGACTTCGAGTTTAACCGTTTCATACTTTACCGAACTCGTACCGACCATGATGTCGAACCATCCCGGCTCGACGACGCTCTTCATGTTGATATCGAGAAACGACAGCTTGTCGGGCGTGATCACAAACTCAACCGTTTTGCTCTCACCCGCCGCGAGCGAGATGCGCTTGAAGTCTTTCAACTCCATGATTGGACGCGTGATCGAACTCACTAGATCGCGAATGTAAAGTTGGACGATCTCGTCACCTGCGCGCTTGCCCGTGTTGGTGACAGTGACGCTCACTTTAGTATCGCCGGCCGGGCCGATCCGCGCCGGATTAACTTTCAGATTCGAGTAAGAAAACGTCGTGTAACTGAGCCCGAATCCAAACGGGAACAGCGGCTCCTTGTTCGCGAAAAGATAACCGCGACGAGCAGTCGGCTTGCGGTTGTAGTAAAGCGGCAGTTGGCCCACCGAACGCGGAAAACTGATCGTCAACTTGCCCGCCGGATTGTAATCACCAAACAAAACATCGGCGACGCCAACGCCTGTCTCCTGTCCTAGATAAAAACCCTCGAGAATCGCGGGCACGTTCTCAGCAATGTAGTTGATCGAGAGTGGACCACTGTTAATCAACAGCACGATCACTGGCTTGCCTGTCTCGAGCACTGCTTTGACGAGATCGTTCTGGCGTCCGACCAGATCGAGACTATCGCGATCGCCGAGGTGCGTGTCGGCCCAACCCTCCTTGTTCGTATCCTCGTTGCCGCCGAGCACAAGCAGCGCCACATCAGCCGCCTTCGCCACTTGCACCGCTTCCGCAATCAGCTTCTGATCTTCCGCCGGATCACTCAGATGAGCAGTGTCAGCAAACCACACGCCACCTTCTTTGGTTATCTTGCAGCCCTCGGCGTAAGTGACTTTGACGCGCTCGCGAACCTTGTCCTTTATTCCCTGGAGCACACTCACGCCGCGTCCGGGTTCATCGCTGTAACCGCCGAGATGGACCTGCGCCGCGTTTGGACCAATCACCGCGATCGACTTCAAGGAACTCAGATTTAACGGCAACAAGTTGTTTTCGTTTTTCAACAGCGTGATCGATCGTCGTGCTGCTTCAGCCGCGAGCGCCTGGTGCTCGGCCGAGTTCGTCACACGCGCCGCACGTTCGACGTCGACGTAAGGATTTTCAAATAAGCCGAGCAGAAACTTGGCGCGCAGGTTTCGCGCGACCGCGCGGTCGATCGCAGCTTCCGAAACCTGACCTTCTCTCACTAACTGCACGAGCATCGGAAACGAATCGGGATCGGGAAGCTCCGTGTCGACGCCGGCTTCGATCGCGAGTTTTGCAGTCATGGCCTTGTCCGCCGTGAGGTGATGCAGGTCCATCATCTGCGGAATCGCGTAGTAATCGGAAACTACGTGACCATCAAATCCCCACTCCTCGCGCAAAACTTTTTGCAGCAACCATCTGTTCGCGTGTGACGGCACGCCATCGATCTCGTTATACGAAGGCATCACGCTCATGATGCCGCCTTCGGTCACGGCCGCCTTGAAGCTCGGCAGGAAATATTCGCGCAGCGTGCGTTCGGAAAAGTTGACCGGCGCGATGTTGGTGCCGCTCTCGGGCTGACCGTGGGCAGCGAAGTGTTTTGCGGTTGCGACAACGTGATTTTCGTCGACGCCTGGTCCGGGTCCCTGCAACGCTTTCACGATCGCCACCGCCATGCGCGAAGTCAGATAAGGATCTTCGCCGTACGTTTCTTCCGTGCGGCCCCAACGCGCATCACGCGCGAGGTCCAGGTTTGGACCAAGCACCTGCTGGCTGCCACGCGCGCGTGTTTCGAGTGCGCCCGCGGTGAAAACTTTAAAAATGAACTCTGGATCCCAGGTCGTGGCGAGTGCGATTGGTTGCGGAAAGCTCGTGCTGCCCTTCGCCATGTGACCGTGAAGGATCTCGTCGTGAAGAATCGCGGGGATGCCGAGCCGCGTGTTTTCCAGCAACCACTTCTGCACGTCGTTGGCAAACTTCGCGCCCGCGCGCGGATCTTTGCGCTCGCGTTGTCGCGCGATCTGGCCGATGCCGTACTTCATCACTTCCGCGGCCTTCGCCGGAGAGAAGTCGCCGCGATCGGTTGCGAAATCTGTTTGCGGATTGACTTGCGGTCGATTGCCCCACAGACATGTCAACTGCGCGACTTTCTCTTCGAGCGTCATGCGCGACAGAAGGTCGGCGACGCGCCGCTCGACCGGCAACCGCGGGTTCTTGTAATCCGGACGATTATCCTGCGAATTCATGTGGGCCACGGGTAACGCGAATGCTGAAATGATGAACGTGATGCTGACGATTAGTCCAACGGTTCTCTTTTTAGTCAAGCAAGCGTCCTCTTTTTGAATATTTTTTATCCGCAGATTACACAGATTGATTTGCAGAATCTGTGTAATCTGCGGATGAGGGATCGATCCATTCCTTGCAGTTGCCGGAAAACAGGCGACTCACATCGCGCGAGATCTCGTCGGACGTAACGGCGCGTCCGCTGAGCAACAGTTGCTCGTACGTGTCGCAGAGCGCGTCAGCGATCTCTTTGCGCGCGTGTTTCCACTTATAAATCAGTTGCTCCAGCACGCGCGCGTCCGAGTGTTGCGGGATGAAGCTCGTGCCCAGCAGCTCGAGTCGCTCGCGCATGATCTCCGAAACGATCGACGGATTGTTCAGAAACCACCAGCAACCAAACGGCATCAGGTTACTGAACTTTCGCGCCGCGACACACAACTCATGCTGGTTCTCACGCGAAAGAAACGTCGCCAAAAACTTCACGTCCGGATACTCACCGCACATTCTTTCAACAGCCGTCACATCCGCTTTGCCAACGCCATCACCCGCTTCGCGCAACTTCGGATTCACGCGACGACGCACACCAACCATCAACGTCAACGCAAGTCCATGCTCCTTCGCAGTGGGCAGCACCACTTCGCGCAGCAATCGATCGCGTGTGTCTTCAGCCGGAAATTTGAAACTCGCCGGCAGCGAAACACCCATGTAAACAGGTCGCATCCGCTCGATCCATCGATCGAGAAAACATCGCTGCTCAGTGATCGTCGACGGCGTTCGATCCCAATGGTTGAGCAAACGATCCAGTCGCAACGACGATCTGAACCGGCGGTCCAACTCGACACTGCTGTTCCAGATCTGCCCTTCCGCTTCATCGAGCGGATCGTTCGTCATCACCACACCACTCACGCGCGCGATGTCGAAAACTTGATCGACGTGTTCACGCAAGTCTTGAGAAGCGAAGAACGCGCGCGCATCTTTCAAATCCGCGGCGCGTGTGTCGAGACCAAAAACGTCGAGCACTGTAATGATCCCGCGTGCTGCTTCGGAAGTGGGAATGTTATCGACGAACAACGTCCGCCACACGAGATCTGCTTGATCCGTTTTCGGCATGCGCCAGAACTCGTCGTAAGAAATTCGCGCGGAGCGGAATGTTTCAGCGGTTAGGTAGTGATACGTCAACAGCTCATCGATGCCGTAAAGACAGAACGCATTGAACTCAGGCGGAAAGAGATGCGTGTGCACATCCGTGACCGGCGTTGAGTTCACGATCGATTCAACTTGCGCACGCAGCTCGGTCGTACGTGTAAGCAACTGACTCTCGGTTGACGTAACCATAGTTAGTTTGCGATCTCCGGCACTCGCGCATCGCGCGGATCGGCCCAGCGCTCGTTTGGTATCGTCGGCGTCCAACCGGGTCGCAGAGGATCCTGGTCGTAGGCATACGAGCCCAGACGACGATACAACTCGCGATACTCAGCAACTTTGTCGCGATCCAGCTTAACACCTAAGCCCGGCGACGTTGGCACCGCAATGCAGCCGTCTTCGTATTTCAGCTTGCCGCCCGCGACGATGTCATCAGTCAAGTGATGATAATGAGCGTCAGCCGCGAACGACAGGTTCGGAATCACTGCGCCGAGATGCAACATCGTCGCGAGCTGAATTCCAAGCTCGCCCGACGAATGCACTGCGACGCCGAGTTGAAACGTTTCACAAACTCCGGCGGCTTTCACGCACGCGCGCACGCCGCCCCAGAATGTCGTGTCGAGCAGCACCACATCAACCGCAGTATTTAACACGTTCGCGGCGAGTTGTTCGAAGTTCACGACGACGGTGTTCGTCGCGAGCGGCATGCGAACCTTCTCACGCACGCGACGCATGCCGTTCATTCCGAACACCGGATCTTCGAGATAATCGTTGCGAAGGTCTTCGATCTGTTGTCCAAACCAGATCGCGGTTTCAGTGGACCACACACCGTTTGGATCGAAACGAAATCGATCGCCCGGCAGCGCTGCCGCAAGCGCACGATAACACTCGAGCTCGTATTCCGGCGGAAACACTCCGCCCTTCAACTTGTGTGAAGTGAAACCGTAACGTTCTTTCAGCGACTTCGCCGCTTCGACGAGTTGCTCGATTGTTCTGACCTCGCCGTTCTGCGAGTTCGCATAACGAAAGAACAGGTACGACGCGAACGGCACTCGCTCGCGCAAACGTCCGCCGAGTATTTCCGAAACCGGCACGCCCCACTTCTGCCCGAGTATATCGAGACACGCAAACTCGATCGCCGCGAACATCTGCGTGCGGTTGTTGTAGAGCGACGCAGTCGGATTGCAGATCAGAAATCGCAGCTCTTCGAGTCGCGCGGGATCGTGTCCAACGAGATACGACTTGAGCGCCTGAAACGCCGCCTCCGCAGACTCACCGCCGCCACCCATCTCGCCCAACCCGATCAACCCTTCATCCGTCTCGACCTCGACAATCGTGCGCACGAATCGTCCCCAATGACAGCCGTTCGCATGACGCAACGGCGCCTCGATCGGAACAGTCACAGTCGTCGCACGAAGATCGCTGATTCTCACCAGTCCAACGCCTTCTTCTCGTACTCAGCCAGCGGATGCGCCGCGTGCTCGACTCCACGCGGCAGCGGCCGTTTCGCAAACGTTTGAAAGTAGAGCAAACACGCATCGCGCCACCAGATCGCGTCGCGCTCCTGGATCTCGAGTTTCTTCGCAATCGCCTCGTGTCGCTCCGGATCGATCACATGGTCCAACTGCGCCCAAGTGGCACGAGTGGACCTAACCCAATCGACACCGCGTTGATAGTCGAGCGCCATTTCATCCCACAGCGTGCGGCCTGACTTCATCTTGTGATCCCACGATACGTGATGAAACCAAAGCAGAAACTTTTCCGGACAACGTTCGACGTCCGCGAACTGTTCGCGCAGCGGCAGATGATACCGGCTGACAGTGTTGCTGCCCGTCTTCGTGCGATCGAAGCCGATGCCGAACGCGTCCGCTTTGTGATAATAGACCGGGTTCCAATCTTCGCGTTTCTCAGTGTCCCACCACGGCGCTGGTCCATAGTGATGCCCGCCCCAGAACAAGTGATGAAGCCCGAGCGGGGTCATGTAATCGACGACGGCTTCGTGCGAACCGAGCATGAGTCGCACGATGGTCTTTACGGCGCTCGCGTCGTACGTCAGCGTCATTCGCGTCCATTCGTTTGCGATTTCTTCAGCCGAAAGATTCGGGTTCCACGCAAGCCGTCCGAACGCGTACCAGTTTGCCTGCAACATGTCGTGACCGGTCCAGTTTTGATCCGAACCGGTGTTTGCGACTCCGGCGATACCAGTCAAACGCTGACGATACAACGTGCCATCGACTACTTTAGTAACTGTCGAGCCCGCGCCACGCGCGAACGTGTCTGAGTCGAAAAACTCACGCCACATCGTGGCCAGAAAAACGAAGTGATTCGAGAAGCCGAGATACTCCTGCGTGATCTGAAACTCGGGCATCACGTGGGTGTGCGGCATGGCGCCGAAGAGCGGATGAAACGGCTCGCGCGGCTGGAAGTCGATTGGACCATTCTTCACTTGCAATAACACGTTCGGCGCAAACTTGCCGTCAAACGGTTGCAGGTTTTCGTAAGCAGCGCCGGCGCGGTCGTAACCCGGCTTCTGATCGTAAACAAACGCGCGCCACATGACGATGCCATGATGCGGCGCGACCGCGGCCGCGAGCATGTTCGCGCCGTCAGCGTGCGTGCGATTGTAAGTTCCTGGGCCAGGCTGACCTTCGCTGTTTGCCTTGACGAGAAAGCCGCCGAAGTCCGGAATCAATTTGTAGATCTCGCCCGCCTTCCGCTTCCACCATTCCCTGACTGACGGATCGAGTGGATCGGCAGTCGCGAGATGGTCCAACTCTATCGGCGCTGAAAAACGCGCCGAGAGATAGACGCGAATTCCGTAAGGACGAAAGACGTTCGCAATCGCCGCAACCTTCCTGATGTACTCGGCCGTCAAAAATTTTGAATCAGCATTGACGTTATTCAGTACCGCGCCGTTGATGCTGATCGACGCATTGGCTCGCGCGTACTCGGGCAGTCGATAATTGATCTTCTCCGGCAATTCATTCCACTTCCAGAGCGACTTTCCCGCGTAACCTCGTTCGATGCTGCCGTCGAGATTGTCCCAGTGATTGAGAAGGCGCAGTTTCAACCGCGGGCTTTGATCGATCTGCAAACGATCGATCGACTGTTCGGTTTGCAACAAGCGCAGGAAATGAAACGCGCCGTAGAGCGCGCCGATATCAGTGCTGGAAGCGATCACGATCACCGGGCGATCGCCGTCTCTGATCGTGCGAATGCGAAAACCTTCTGGTCCAAGTGTCTTCAACTCCGGTTCCCATCGCAGCTTGCGAATCAGAGTTGAAGTTTGCGGAAGACCGGCGACGACCGAAGCGTCATCGCGCGAGCCGACGACAAACTGTGTTCCGAGTAAAGCCTCGCATCCGACCTTCAGTTCGGTGCGCAGGATGTTGAAAGTGTCGGAATTTCCGTGAACAGCGATCGACTTGATGCGCTGCCGGTATATATCCGCCGAGCGCGCCGGCAGCGGTTCGTAGCGCAACCAGAGACGATGACCAGTATCTGCTTTAGCCACAAAAAGGCACAAAAAGCACAAAATAAGAGACTGTATTATTTGTGCCTTTGGTGCCTTTTTGTGGCTCACAATAAACCTTGTTTACGAAGAAACTCGCGGATCTTTGCGTAGCTGTCCAACAACTCCTGACGACTGAAACCGTCGTGCTTGCGACCGCGGATCGTCACCAGTTCATTCGGCACCTTCGCCTTGTCGAGCAACGCGTGCAAACGAACGGAAGCGCTGTACGGCGCAACGTCATCATTCTCACCGTGAATGGTGATGATCGGCGGCAGACCCGGACGCACGTTGTTGACCGGTGAAAGCTGTTTCGCAAGTTGCTCTGCGTTCGTCATGCTGCCAAACCACTCGCGCGCGTAGTTCTTCGCGTTTGGACCATCGAGCAACTCCGCAACGTCGCTGATCCCGAACCAGTTGATGATCGCCGCGACTTTCGGTTCCGGAACATTTGCCGTGTTCCAACGATCACCTCCTTCGATCACACACTGTCGATCGAAAACGCTACCGGCCGGCAACATGCCTGTGATCAACGACAAGTGGCCACCCGCCGACGTTCCCGTTAACACAAAGCGCGACGGATCGAGTGAATAATCTTTAGCGTGATACGTCAGCCAACGCAGCGCGCAACGAGCATCTTCGACCGCGGCCGGCGCGGGCGCCTGATGTCCGAGGCGATACTCGACGTTGACCGCAGACCAACCCATCTCGAGGTACGGCAGCAGGAAGAGCACGTTGCGTTCTTTTTCTCCGGCGACCCAGCCGCCACCGTGAAAAAGTATCAGCGTTGTGTTTGGGCGCGTTCTGTTTTTGGGAAGATAAAGATCGAGTTTCAGATCGACGTTGCTTGCCTTCGCGTAAGTAACGTTGGGAAAGATGTCGTACTCGCCGTTAACGTAATCGATCCAGCGATCAGTTGTTTGACCGTACGCAGTTCCGCAGATTACACAGATCACGCAGATTAAAAAACCGATCTGCGTAATCTGTGGATAAGTTTGCTTTGTTTTCATGAACTCAGAAACTAAGCCGCATCCCGAAGCGCCACTGCCGCGACTGGTTCGGCCCGTACGTCGATGTGATAAATCCGAACGTGGCATTATTAATGTCTGACTGCGGATTCGCAAAGTTCGCGTGGTTCGTCGCGTTGAGTGCTTCGGCGCGAAACTGCAACTTCACGTTCTCCGAAAAGTTCACCGTGCGGAAGATGCTCAGATCAGTCTCGAAGAAACCGGGACCACGCAGCGTATTGCGCCCTACGGATCCAAAACGCGCGCCCGTCTCCGGCGCCCACGCGCAATTCGACGTGCAGTTTACTCCAAGCACCGTATTGTCAAACCAAACTCCAGCACTCGCGCCACGCTGAGCCGTCGTGCCCACTCCCTCCAAAATCCGGATCGTCGGGTTGAGTTGATTCGGCACTTGACCGCTCCCGCCTGCCAGCAGGTTCGGCGCACTGCCTTGAATAACATAAATCGGCAGCCCGCTCATGACGCTCACCACGCCGCTGATCTGGAAACCACCGAAGACCGCGCTCGCCAAACCTTCACGAGCCATTCGTTGACCCTTTCCGAAAGGCAGATCATACACACCATACATCTGTAGATTGTGCTCGCGATCGTAACTCGCTATGCCGCGGTTCCGTTGCTTCTCGGGCAGGTACTGAATTCGCGGGCCCTGATCGTTGTCGGCAAAGTTGATCGTCTTGGACCATGTGTACGCAGTGCCGAAAAGCGAGCTGGCCCAACGTCGCGTGAACAACGCCTGGAGTCCGTCGTAAGTCGTCGTGCCGTAAGGTTGGATCGAATTTATATCCGCCTGTAGTCCAAACTTGATGTTGAGCGGGCGACCAGCCGTCCCGGTTCCCGGCGGGCCTGCGTTGATGTTGATGAATCCCATCTGATCGACTGCTCGCGTGCCAACATAACCGACCGAGCCGACAAACTTCCACGGCAGTTCGCGTTCGATGATGAAGTTGAACGAGTGAATCTCCTTGCGCTTCGGTTCCTTCGGGAAAGTTGTTGTGCCGGTGTTTACCGGAAGTGAAAGAATACCCTGACTGAGATCGGGCGGAGTGCTCGAGTTAATCAAACCCTGGCGCAGAGTGGTCACGGGAATGAACCCGTTGTTCGTGCCGTTGAAACTGATCGCAGGCATGGACCATATGTTCGCGATCGGAAACGCATTCCTTACGTCCTGAAATGGTCTCGGATCAGCCGACTGGCCATAACCGCCGCGGAACACTGTCTTGTCGTTCCAGCGAAATGCGATTCCGACGCGCGGCAGGAACTGGCCGGTTCCCGAGTCGGCGCCGCTATCGAACGGCACTCCGCTCAGTCCACCGGTGAAGACCTTTCCTGAATCGGGATCGAAAAGATTGATGCCGGTGTGATCTTTTCGCGGCACACCAAAGAGTTCCCAGCGCAGGCCATAAGTCAACGTCACGCGCCGACCGATCTGCCAATGGTCGCGTGCGTAAAGTGCATACTGCTTCCACCAAACGGAATTCGGATTGCGAAGTTGATCCACCTTACCCGCCTGTGCCGGCAGCCCGAGCAGAAAGTCGGCCCAACTATGAAAGAGCTGGCTCTCGGCGTTACTGGCCGCGTTTCCCTGCAAGCGTGTCGCGGTGCCGCTGAAGCCGAAACTTCCGCGCACCGTTTGAAAAGCCCCGCCCTGCGGTTGGAAGTGATTGAGCTGCGGGTTGAGATAATCGGCGCCAAACCTGAACGAGTGAGTGCCCTTGAGCCACGAAAGATTCGCGGCGGCGACATACTGGTTGTCGCGAAACAGGAACGGGTTGCCGGTGTTGTCGTTGCCGATGTTGGTCCAACCGCCGTTGATCTGAAACGCGGGCACACCGCCTTGCAAGTGATCCGGACCATTCGTGCCGGGGATGTGCAACACGTCGAGTCCGAAGTTTGAAATGATATCAAAGCCTTCCGCGCCGAGTCGTTGTCGCGTATAGCCAACGTTTGCGTCCAGAACGACGTTGGGATTGAACGTGTAAGTCGCGCCGACGCCAAACACATTAATCAATCCGGGAGCAGTGCCCAGTTGGCCGCCATTCAAAGCTGGACCACTCACCTCCCCGAAGATCGGTGGGTCGACGATCAGCGTGGGCGAACGACTATAACGACCAAACAACGTGAGCTTGCCGGCGTCGTAATTGATCTTGAGGTCCGCGTTCGTGCGGTTGAATTCGGCGACGCCGGCAGTTGCGAAGTTGTTTGTGAATCCGGGCTGGTTCGGCAACGGCAGGCGCTTGATGATCTCGAGTGACGCGATATCGATCCGGTTACCGGGAATCGTGTTGTTGGGAAACGGCGTTCGCAGCGCCGGGTTGGGATTCGACGCGGGATCGTAAACTGTGATGCCGGTGCCGGTGAAGTTAACGTTGCCATTGACGTCGGGCCGCAAGCTCGCCGGCGCCACGCTCGCTGTCGCTCCCGCAGCATTCCGCTGTGTGGTGCGTTCGAGATCCGTGAAGAAGAAGAGTTTGTTCTTGCCGAGCCACGCCGCTGGACCACCTTCTCCGAACTTCGGCAGGACGATTGGACCACTGAACGCATAGCCGAACTGCGCGAGAATGTTCTTCGGGTTCTTTACCTGGTTTGTAGGTTGAAAGAAGTTGCGCGATCGGAAGCGGCTGTTGGTGTCGTAAAACCAACCGGCGCCGTGAAAATCGTTGCCGCCAGATTTGATACTGACGTTGATCGCTGCACCGCCGGCGAGTCCCTGCTCCGCGTCGAAGGCATTGGTGACGACGTTCACTTCCTGGATCGCTTCAGCGGGCGGCACGTAAACGGTGTTCGTCGGCAGCCACGGGTAAATCACACTCGCGCCGTCGATGCGCGTGTTGTTCTGCAGACGCGATACGCCGTTGACGTTGTAAGAGATGGATCGCTGCGGGTTACCGGCGGCTGAGTTGTCTTCGCCGCTGCCGGTCGCGTTCAGGAAAAAGCTTCCCGTGCCGCGCGTCGTGCCGGGTATGAGTTGCAATATGCTTTGGTAATTGCGACCGACGCTGCCGAAGAGCGGAAGATTATTGATCTCGCGCGCTGATTGCGTGACGTTCACGTCAGCGCGATCTGTTTGCAGTGCGAGTTCCTGGCCGGCAGTGATGAGCACCGTCTCCTCTAAACCGCCGACCTCTAATTGCGCATCGAAACGAAATGTTTTGTTCGCCTCGATCCGCACGTCTTCTTTGAGGGTTGTTTTGAAGGACGTTCGGGAGATCGCGACTTTGTATACGCCCACTTGCAGATCGTGAAACGTGTAAGCGCCGCGGTCGTCGGTCATCGCGGTGGTTACGTCACCGGTGGCGACGTTGGTGAGATCGACTTTCGCGCCCGTCACGGCAGCTCCGTTCGGATCGGTAACGTTGCCGATGAGAGAGCCATAGAGAACTTGCGCCCAGGCGGCTGCGGGTACAAGCAACAGAACTGATAAAACCAGCAGCGCCCGGGCAGCTCGCTTCAGGTGTGCGTTGTGTCTGGTTCGCTTCGAAAAGTCGGTGAAGGTAAACATGATTCTAAAGCTCCTCTCAGCATTTAGTTCGGGTCCACAACAAAATGTGCACAATAAAAAGCGCTCACGCGATCACGGGAGCACCGAAGTGTTTCAGCAAAACGAGTGCGATCGTGCCGCGCAGGCGCGGCTGAGTGATCGGATCACTCGGAACGATCTGAGTCTCTGCGCGCGTGAATGAGTGTTGCCTGACTGTTTCCTTGATGATCGGACCGACCTGATGCCAGGCTCGTGTGACTTCGCCGACGATGACGATCATGTCCGGCGCGAGACCTGCGACGAGGGGCGCGATTCCTCGTCCGAGGTAATTCGCCATCTGCCGCAAAGCATCGACTGCTTTGTTATCGCCCTGCTCCGCGAGTCGCAGGAGATGCTCGAAACTGATCGTCTTTTCCAGCGTGTTCGAACGGCGCCCACGACTCGTCGAACTCGCCTGCGAGTAATAACGGACGGCGGCGGAGTTGGACGCATACATTTCCCAACAGCCGCGATTGCCGCAACTACACTCGAGGCCGTCCTGGACGAGTGCGGCGTGTCCGAACTCACCGGCTGTACCGGTCGAACCCTGGACCAATTGGTGATTGAGTATCAAGCCGCAGCCGATACCTTCTGAGACTGTGACGACGACGAGATTGCGCAGTCCTTCAGCGCGACGGCCGAAGCAGATCTCTGTAAGTGCGCAGGAATTTGCGGCATTTTCGAGCTCGACGGGTAGTTTGGTCGCCTTTTCCAAAGGCGTTTTCAGATCGAAATCCCGCCAGCCGAGGTTCGGAGCAAATACGAGTTTCTTGCTGGTGAGATCGACACGACCGGGCAGGCTCACGCCGATACCTTCACACGTGAGCTCGGGCCGCGCCTCGATGAGTTTGCGCACACGCGGAACTAGTTCAGAGACAAACTGTTTCGGATCTGCCGGCGTCGGCAATGAATCCTGCGCGAGGAAGTTGGCGTCGAGATCGGCGAGTGCGAGTGTCGTCGTGATCGGACGCACGTTGATGCCTATGATGCCGACTCGTTCTTTGTTCAGGTGCAGGAATGTCGGGCGACGACCGCGCGCAGTGTGCCCGTTCGCGCCTTCAGTGATCCAGCGTTCTTTGATTAGTTGTTCGGCGATTACGGAGACGGTGCTGCGTTGGAGGCCTGAGTGACGCGCGAGGTCAGCGCGCGAGATTGGCTGGTGTGTTCGGATCAGATTGAGAACGATGCGCCGATTGATATCGCGCGCAGTCTCGCTGGTAGCAACCTGGAAATTGGACAGATCGATTCGTCGCACGGCGGCTTTGCCGTCTCTTTTACACTAATGTCCCGGTTGATGGCTATTTAATTCGCGGCGCGAACTAATACCACGTCGAATGGAAGCAAGTCAATAAAAATTAATCTATGGTTTGGTGGGCTGATCGAGGAACAGATAACGCGGGCGCGTTTGATCCGGCTCGGCGCGTGACTCGACGTCGATGCGCATCACTTGCCCATTATCACCACGCATCGCCGGCCACTGCGGCAGACCTGGACCATTCGGATCGAAGTTCTTGATGAAGTTCGCGAAGTAGTTCTGCATGAGCGCTGAGACTTTGTAATCGTCGGGAGTCCACGCGTAGACGTCGTTCGACGCGAGATTGCCGAGTGCGTACTCAATCTCAGCAGAGTGAACCGCGCCATGCGCCGCGGGATGATTGCCCGTTCGCTCCGCTGGTCGCGGGCGAGCGTAGAGGTAACGATAGACGCGCGCGCCGCTCGTCCTCAGGTGCGAGTCAGTCCACTTCCACGTGCTGTAAGCGATGAAGCGATCGGCAGCCAGATCGGTTGCGGCCTGCATAACCTCGTCGCGCGTCGACGCCGGATAAAACTTCAGGGCTTCGTCAGCTCGTGGTCCATACAACTTCGCCAGGACCTTCTTGTAGTTTTCCGGTGACGGCTCATCCTTGCCAAACAGCGCCTGCCAGTTCCCTTCTTCCGAATTCCAACCAGCCAGCAACGGTATGTGCGCCTGTTTGCCTGACGCGTAGATCGTTACCGGCTCTGCGGGAAGGAAGTAACCGTCAATAGCGATCGGAAATCTGTTGACGACTGCATAGCCACCTTTGTACGCGGGTTCGAGGATCTGTTGCGCGGACATCGCTCGCAATGCAGTCAGCGATTGCGCACCGATGCTCGCGGCAAATTTGCTTCCTTCCGCTTCGGCTTTTGCAAGTGGCACTGGGGAGAGCGCGCCGGTGATGGCGCCGCTTTCTCCGATCGCGCCCGCAATCAGATGCTTCGAAAGCGGCGAAGCCATGTGTGCGCTCACAGATATCGATCCGGCAGACTCGCCGGCAATCGTGACATGCCGCGGATCGCCGCCGAAACTCGCGATGTTCTCTTGTACCCAACGCAAGCCGGCGTTCTGGTCCAACAGGCCGTAGTTTCCCGACGCTTTGTGAGGCGACTCTCTAGTCAACTCCGGAAGGGCGAGAAAGCCAAACACGCCAAGCCGATAATTAACCGACACCACAACAATTCCCTTCGCCGCCATGCTCTCGCCGTCGTAGCGAGCTTCCGAGCTGTCGCCATTGACGAAGCCGCCGCCATAAAAATAGACGAGCACCGGGAGTCGCTCGCGATCCGATTTGGCCGGAGTCCAGACGTTCAGGTAGAGACAATCTTCACTCACGCCGTTCGAACGATAACGTATGTCGTCGAAAACCACGGCCTGCATACAGCGTGGTCCAAACTCGAGCGCCTGTCTAACGCCCTGCCAGTTTTTCAACGGCTGCGGCTCCCGCCAACGCAACTCACCCACCGGCGGCTGGGCGAACGGAATGCCTCTAAAGATGCGAACACCCGACGCCTGCACCCCGCGCCCATCGACCATGCCGTTAGCAGTTGTGACGACGTCCGCCGCCATCGCGAACACGACGCTGTTGAGAAAGATAACAATCAACAAGAGAAGCTTCATATTTTCTGAGTACAAGAAGAGTGGCGGTTACAGTTGGCCTGTGTGGCCAGTTACAGAACTCCTAAAGATCAACCGAAACTCAAGCGGATTGCAATACTCACTATCTGGTATCTTTTTAGGCGAACGGCTGTACACGTCATATGCAATATCAATGCGCTCGAGGGAATCATAGGTCTCAGTAGCGACTACGGTTCTCAAATATTTCTCGCACTTCTTCTTAGATTTAAGAGTACATACAGCGCTACATTCAAGTGTGATACGCCATTGACCTGTTGAATCCGGCTCAACGAAGAAGGTACACCATCCCGGCTGTCCTTCACGAGTGTAAGTTATCCTCTTGACATAGCCTTTAGTGCGGCTTATCCATAGATTCCACAGGAACTCTCTCCCTGGTGCTGACTGTTGGTTTGTCTGTTGTGGATCAAGATATTCGTTTGTCAGATCTACACTGACACCTTGCTTGTAATCTTTTAAGTTTCGTGCTGGTGTCTGAGAACGAACATTTGTCAATAAAATCGATATCAAGATCACCAACATGAGTAGGGGTCGGGTGATACAAATGCTCATCGTCGCTCCTCTTGGAATGAATGTCTTACTGGCTCTTTAGCTTGCCCTTAATGCAGTCTTCCATGGCTTGTCCGGTGTCGGGATCGGTCTGGTGGTTTGTAATCGGATCGATTGTGCTCGGTTTACCATAGACCTGACCAGGAGGCTTTCCGTTTTTTCCTTTCGGATTGATACGATAATCCAGAAAGTTAGCAAGTTCGTGACCATAGACTATCAACACTAAATCGTTATCTGCGGCATTTGTGCCATAAACAAACGCCCCCCATTCAGAGATTCGTATCCCTCCACCCTTACCTTTTTCAGGCGGGATAATTGTCCCGACAACTATTCCATTAGTTTCGGTTCCGGTGCGTCTTTTGAGTGTTTCAGAACTTTCTTCAGTATTCAGCTTAGGTGCGTTTGCAAGCGTTTGTTGCGCAGGCGCATCCGTGCCGAATACCTCTCCTAAGCAATCGTTGAACGCCTTACCATACTTACCGCTGTAAAAGTCTTTCTGTATTTTGTCCGCGTTTTCACCTTGATTATGGGGATTTTGCGCACCGTCGGGCGACTCCGGTCCTTCTTTCGGAATGAATTCATCCGGTCCCGCCGTTCCGCCGATTACAGGTGGTGGCCCGGGCAGGATGTCGACGTTGCATGGACTGCCTGGAGGACAGGGTCCGTCTGCGTGTTCCGGATGAAGTCCGAGGGGGTCAACCGCGTTAACCGGATCGTTAGCGGCGTAGGTGTAATAGTTGAAGCTTTGTGGATTAGCAATGCTTCCGCCAAGTGGATCCGGGCTGGTCCAGCGGCCGGCGAAGCTGTCGTACTTGCGGAACAAGGTGTGGTCCAGGCCGGTGGCTTCGTCGCGTTCGGTCATTGCGAAGCGTTGGCGCACTTTGTCGGTGACGGAATATTTTTGTGATGCCGTGCGTAGTCCCGTGCCGGCAAAGATCTCTTCGCCAAACGGCAGGTAATCGTGGCGCGCGACGATCGCGCCGCTGTTATCCATCAGAACGCGGGCCGAGCCTTGCAGGTCTGTTAATACATACTTGAGATTCGCACTCATGCTGATTGTCCCTGAACATAACGCGGCGACGTTCTGCGCGAATTCCGGACAGACTGCAAACGCCAGGCGCACGTTGCTGCGCCCGTTCGTCGGCGTCACACTCACCCAGTTGTTTAAACCCGAAGTATCCGCCGCACGTTGCAAAAACGCTTCATACAAGTCAGTCACAAACTGCGTGTCAGTCGTGTTCATGTTCGTATATTCGGAAGACGTGAACAACGTGTTCCCAAGATCCTGCGCCGCTCCAATTAAAGCACGAACGCCATGCGCCTGAGCTTGTGTAAGTCTCGTGGTCCAATAGTCCAATTCACCCGAGTTTGGCTGCCTTCCGAGCGCGCCCTGGTAGAAGTCTTTAACGAACTGATCGATCGACTTGTAACAAGTCGACGCAGCTTCATAAACGGCCAGCACCTGCCCGCCACGATAGACATTCTCACGCTCGAGCGCTCCATTTTTATAATCTACGACTGACTGCCCAAAGATATCGTAGACCATCTGGCGCGTGACATTGTTTCCGCTCGTCTGCACACGTTGGCCCACACAGTCGTAAACGGAATCCTGCGTTCCGATCTCATCTGTGCCGGCGGCGGTGATCTGGCGGCCGTTTGCATCGTAGGTGTAATTCATCCCATCACCCTGCGGATCGAGGCGAAACTTCTTGTCCTGGGTAATGTTGCCGGCAGCGTCGTACGTGATCGGTGTAGCTCCACCGGAGACAAAGCGATTTGTACTGGCCGAGATGTCGCTGGAAACTACCGGCGTGAAGCCGATCGTGTTGCCGCTTCCCGACTGAAAACGATTGCCATAGCGATCGTACGTAAACTCCTGCTTCCAACTCGGCGTGCTGCCAGTGCCCTGCTTGTATTCCGCCGCAATCGCCAGTCGACCGAGCTCGTCATACGAGAAGCGTTGCTCCCACTCTTTTGTCGACGACCCATTAATCACACCATCGATGCGACCAATCTGCCCGTTGTTTTTCGACTTGTCCACACTCCCACTACTCTGCGTAACTTGTCCATATAAATAATCGTAACGCTGCAACTCCGATCCGCTGCTGCTCTGCTTCAACTTGATCTGGCTCACCTGCAACGCGTTGTTGTAAGCGACTGAATGCACGGCGCCGTTGCCCCACGTCTCTGAAAGCATTCCACCACTCGGCGCATAAGTGAAACTCGAAGCAAAGCCGGTCGTGCCGTTGCTGATCTGCGAGAGCCGCCCGGCGTTATCGTACGAATGCGTGAGCACGCGGCCGGTCGGATACGTCTCGGTAGACAGCAATCCCGCGAGGTTATACGAGTAACTGAGCGAGTAGATGTTCGATCCAGTGACTTGTTTCTGCACGTTCACGCTGCCCATGCTGTCGTAACCAAAGTAAGTGCCCGTAGTCGAACTACTGCTGCCGTACGTCATCGCAATCAAGCGACCGTTCGTGGCGCCGTGAGTGTAGCTCGGCGCGCCACTCGGAAGCGTTTGCGAGTCGTAGTAGTAACGCGCATCGGGCGTCGCATCCGAATAATCGATCAACGTCACACGATTAAGGTCATCGTAGTAGAAGTCGGTTTGAATGCCGCGCGCATCGTATCCGTGAGTCAGCAGCCCGTGTGCGTTGTATTCAAACTTCCTGGTCCATGAACTGTTGCCCGTCAAGGAATCGCTGAGGTTGTAAGCGGAGTTGGCGGTCTGCTCCACCTGCCGCTCGCGAATCAGGCGCGACAACGAGTCGTATTTGAAGTAGCGTTGCTGGTTGTCACCCTGCGTGATCTTCACGAGGTTGTCGAGCACATCGTACATGTAATACGTCGCTTGCACAGGCGTGCCAACAGCACCCAAACTTCCCGACGAATTTGGTTCATCCAGGCGAATCACGCGACCGAGCGCATCCGCAATCTGCCGGCGCTGCTTCCCTGCCTGATCGGTCATGGTTGTTACGTCGCCTTCGTATGTCGTTTGCACTGAAGTGAGCGCAGACGAAGCGGCATCGTCACCACCCGGCATAGTCACCTGTGTCACGCGTCCGAGAATGTCAAAACTGCGCGTGGTCCATGTGCCCGACGGATTGATCGAACAACTGCCATAACTGCCGGTGCAGTAATAAGGATTGCTACTGCGGTAAGCACGGCCCATCGCATCGTACTCAACGTCAGTAATCGACCAGCCATCGCCGGAAGTATAGCTGTTGAAAGTCTGCGTCAACGCTCCGCGACCGTCGAAGTAACTCTTGCTGTCGACATAACGACTCGAATCGAGCTTCGTCGAAGAAACCACGCTGGAGTGATAACGACCGGCGCTGTCGGCCGCGAGAGCGTTGAAATAGTCGTAAGACACCTGGCCACCATCAGGAAAATCGACGTGGTCCAATCGCAGCGAATCGGTGTTATAGGAAAAGTAAGTGACCTGGCTGTTTGGATCCGTCGTCGTAGCGACAAGACCGGTGTTCATGTCGTAACTAACATTCGTCGTCAGATGCACGCCACTTGGATTTCCCTTCGTGACTGACACCGGATACGCGTAGTCGTCATTCGCCGATGAGTAAGTGAACGCCTGCGACTGGCAGCAATCAACCTGCGCCGTCATCACATTGCCCGCGATGTCGTAGGTCGTCGCGTGTGTGATCGCGCCGGTCGTGGTCGTCGCATCGGGATACGTCGTGACGCTCGTGACATTGCCTCGATAGTCAGTGCTCGAATCGTAAGGATTGTAATAGTTGCACTGCCATTGCCAGTTCAGGCACTGGTAAGGCGACCCCGGATCGGGATAACCCCACTCGGTACATACCCAATCGCAATTCTCCTGCGTCTGCTGAAACGGATCGAAAGCCGCGTCGTGCATGATGATGTCGTTACGCGCAGTCAGGTTTGCATGACTCGAACCGTAATTGTCGTAAGCGAAATCAACACGCGACGCCGGCGTGGACGAACCACCCGGGAATATTTTGACCATCGAAGGCAAATCGAACGCCCGGCGGCTCAAATAGTCAGACGAAGTGACGTAGGTGGTTTCCGTGCGCCGCAGTTCGGTTGCAGAGACGCTGCCGTTGGTGGTGAAGTCTCGCTCACTAACGACTGAAACATTGTTGTATGGCGTATGCGCATCGTCGTAGCTGAAGACGGTCGCGCTTGTCTTGCCGGCTTCATTCGTCACTCGAACGCTCGCGAGGCGCGGCGTGCCGTTGCCGGGATTTTGTTCCCAGCTCATCACCGACTTGCGATAGACCACTGAAGAAGAGTTCTGTATTCGCGTCTCGCTAATCAATCCATCATTCCACGCGCCGGAGTTTTTGATACTGTGCGTTTCCATGATCGTCGCCGCAGACGCGGGCGACGTAACAGTCGAAATCGTTTCGCTCGTTTGCTCAGACACCGCGAACGTATAGTACGGCGCGCTGCCGCCGCCGGTGCGTCCAGCCCACTCATCCGTGCGACGCGAAAACACCGGCACATCGGAAAGGCCGTTCGGCGAGGTGTAATAATCGTAAGTGGTCGTGGCCGCGGCTGTACCTTCGGTGACTGTGCCCGTGCTGCTGGTTGACGTGGTGCTCGCGGTCATCCCGTGAAACTTCACGATCTGATAAATCATTCCGTACGGCGAATAGTCGAAGCGATAACCGATGTCGCCGCTGCTACTGCTGCTGCCTTCGCCACTCGCAGGCATGTAGACGTAGGTGATCTGGCGCGTGGTGACCGGCTTGTCGACGTTGATTCCGGAAGCGAACAGTCCCGAAGGCAAAGTGAGCGAGTCGTAGTAGAGACGTATCACTTGCAGATCTGACTGCCCGGTGAGTCCCGGCCTCGTGATCGTGACGAGCTCGTTATTCGAATCGTAATAGAAACGCACGTAACGCCCGAGCGTGTCCTGAATGGTTGAGATACGTGGTCCAACTCCGTTCACGTAACTGATCGAGATGTAGTTGCCGTTGCGATCCGTGATGCTGGTGGGATAACTGCGATAACCATTGCCCGCGGCGCCATACACGACTCGCGTGCCGCCCGGATAATAGAGCGTTCCTCCACCGCTGCCACCGTTGAAGTGAATAAACGTGCCGTCAGTAGTGTCGTAGTTGAACTGGCTCGAATAGACGAGGGCGTGGCGCGTGCCGTTGCCGTCAGTAAGTGTGAAGCCGGCGCTGCCCTGATCTTCGATCTGGCCATAACCCAAACGAAAGCCTTGCGCCGGATAACCGGAATCGACGTCGTAAGTCATCCAGGTCGAACTGTCGGACGGATTCGTCGACTTATTCCAAACGAGACTGTTGTAGACGAGCGCGAGCGACACATCGATCCCGCGACCGGGCAGAGAAACGATCGGCAGTCCAAAACTAAAATTGCGGTTGCCGCTTTCCGTAACCGGCACAGACGAAGCCGCACTCAGCGCGCCAGGCTTCTTCTTTCCCGGTGGGTTGCCGATCAGGTTGTTGGGTTGGTAAAGCGAGCTCGTCTCGTTGTCAGGCAACGGATCCTCGCTCGGATTGCGAATAAACGGCATCGCGCGCGCGATGTGTGCTCGCCTTTGGCGACGACTCCGATTCAGCGCTTGTTGTTGCGGGCCTCGTGTTGAATCGATTCTCTTCTTGCCGCCAAACGGTTCCTTAGTTCCTTCGACAACACGGACCGGGATCGTCGCCTGCTTGCTACCGGCGCTGGCTCTTAACGTGGCCACACCCGGTTTAGCACCGACGACTTCGCCATTTTGCCTGACAAACACCACGTCGTTCGCGCTTGTTTCCCAGCGTGCAGCCAAACCCTGAATCGCATTGCCTTCCGTGTCTACAGGAATGGCTGACAGTTGCAATCGTTGTCGTGACTTCAACTCGATCTCCGTGCCGACGTTCAACTCGAGCTTAGCTACTCTTGTTTCTCGCTCTGCTTTAGTCGGCGGCGGCGCTGGCCGCACACCTTTCCGCTCGCGATTACCGCTCTCACTCGTCGTTCGAAAAACAGAAAGAGTGGTGCGAATCAACTCTGCGGCCGCGGGCGCAGGCACCAGCAACACACCAACAAAGAAGATCATCACGATGGCGAGAGGACGAGCGAAGTTGGACATGGCTGTGCTCCTCTGAGGAAAGGATTATTGGTTGATCGCACTTCTGGGTTATCGGCCGCATACTAGCGCTGAGTTGGCCCACGCGCAACAACTTTTTCCGCTTGCGAGAAAAGCGTGAGTGTGATTGGATGCGCAGCAATCAACTCGCTCAGGAGGATACTAATGCCACGCCGCATTCTGGTGCTATTGATCATCGCTGCCGTGATCGTCTCAGTCGTTTCCGCTCCGCAAAAAGCTACTGCGGAGTCGTTCACTGTCGAACAGATCAAAAGCTATCCGTTTCCAAACGAGCTAACTGCCTCTGCGACAGGCGAGCGGATCGCGTGGGCGTTCAACGAGCGCGGTTCACGCAACGTCTGGGTCGCCGAAGGTCCAGATTTCAAAGCGCGACGGCTGACAAACTACGATGTCGACGACGGCCAGGAGTTGACGAGTCTCTCCGTCTCTGCTGACGGCAAGTGTGTCGTTTACGTTCGTGGCGGCGATCACGGTTCGAACTTCGATAGTGCAGTCGGCGTCAATCCCGCGATGGCGACAACGCAGATGAAGGTTCAGATCTGGAGCATTCCTTTTGCCGGTGGTGACGCGAAACTGTTAGGCGAAGGTGACGAACCACTGATCTCGCCGAAGAGCGATCGAGTAGTGTTCGTCAAAGAACATGGCATCTGGTCAGTACCGATCGACGGCTCGACTCCAGCGAAACGATACTTCTACGCGCGCGGTGATTGCGGCGCGCCCGAGTGGTCGCCTGACGGATCGCGGCTCGCGTTTGTTTCCAGTCGCGGTGACCATTCATTCATCGGCGTTTACACAAACGACTCGACACCCATCAACTATCTCGCGCCGTCCACTTCGCGCGATTCGAGTCCGCGCTGGTCGCCTGACGGAAAGCGAATCGCATTTGTGCGCCGGCCGGGAAACGGCGGCGCGCCGGAACCGGTTCTCGAGCGACGCCCGCAAGCATGGTCCATATGGACCGGCGACGCGACCACCGGCGAAGGACAGCAACTCTGGAAGAGTCCGTTTACCTTGCGCGGCTCGCCGCCGACCACTGAAGGTGAGACAAACCTGCACTGGGCCGCAGCCGGTCGCATCGTCTTTCTCTCTTATCTCGACGGTTGGCCGCACCTCTATTCGATTTCCGAAAACGGTGGCGAGCCTTTGCTCTTAACGCCGGGCAAGTACATGGCCGAGTACATCTCAATCAGCAACGATCGCCGTTATCTTGTCTTCGCAGGAAATGCGGGAACTGATGTTGACGACATCGATCGCCGTCACATCGTGAAGGTTCCTGTCGATCGTGCCGAACCTGTCGTGATGACTCAAGGCAAAGGACTCGAGTGGACACCTTTCATTACCGGCGACGGCAAGTACATCGCTTACATCGCTGCGACTGCGCAACGTCCGCCGTTACCGGTAGTGATGCCTATAAGTGGCGGCAAGCCAATGACGCTGGCGGAAGATCGTGTTCCTGCGAATTTCCCGACTGCGCAACTCGTCACGCCGAAGAAAGTAGTCTTTAAAGCGCCGGATGGAGTTGAAGTTCATGGACAGTTGTTTGAAGCGGCAGGTGGCGCAGCGAAGAAGCCGGCGATCGTTTACGTTCATGGTGGTCCACCGCGGCAGATGCTGCTCGGCTGGCATTATTCCGATTACTACACGAACGCGTACGCGTTGAACCAGTACCTCGCGAGTCGAGGTTACGTGGTCCTGTCAGTTAACTACCGGCTCGGCATTGGCTATGGTCACGACTTCCATCGTCCCGAGAAAGCCGGTGCACAAGGCGCTTCCGAATACCAGGACGTGAAAGCCGGCGCGGAATATTTGCAGCGGTTGGCCCAGGTCGATGCGAAGCGGATCGGGATCTACGGCGGTTCTTACGGCGGGTTTCTAACAGCCCTCGCGCTGGCTCGCGATTCGAAGCTGTTCGCAGCCGGAGTTGATATACACGGCGTACATAATTGGACCGCGGAGCGCGCCGCGGGTTTGCTCGAGAATCGTTATGAGAAGATTCCCGATGTTCAGCAAGCGCTCGATGCGGCGTGGCAGTCGTCGCCCGTGTCGTCAATCGCGAGTTGGAAGTCGCCGGTGCTTTTGATTCATGGCGATGACGATCGCAACGTTCGTTTCAGTCAGACGACTGATCTGGTGCGACGTTTGGACAAGGCGGGCGTGAGTTATGAAGAGTTAGTGATTCCTGACGACACGCATCACTTCATGCGCCACACGAATCTCGTGAGAGTCGACGCCGCAGTCGCCGCCTTCTTCGATCGCGTCTTTGGAATGAATCGTGGCAGCGAGTGAGATCAAACATTACCCGTGCTCCTCGTGCGGCGCGGATCTGCTGTTCGAGCCGAAAGATGGAATGTTGACGTGCCCGTATTGTGGGCACAAGGAAGCGATTCCCGAGAGCGCGGAGCAGGTTGAGGAGCAGTCGTTCGAAGAGCACCTGCGCATTCGTCCGGAACAGATGACGGAGCTCGCGACGAATGCGCTCGAAGTGCAGTGCCAGAGCTGCGGCGCGAAGTCGATCTTCATGCCGCCCGAAGTTGCCGGGCGATGTGAATTTTGCGGCGTGCAGATCGTAGCGCAACCGAAGTCAGCGGATCCGATCCTCACTCCCAACGGCGTGTTGCCGTTTTGCATCACGCAGCAACAGGCGAGCGCCGGACTCAAACAATGGCTTTCGTCAAGATGGTTCGCGCCGAATGGTCTCAAGCGTTTCGCGCAGCCCGAAGCGATTCATGGTGTGTATCTGCCGTTTTGGACCTACGATATTAACAGTGTCACAAATTACACGGGCCAGCGTGGTGAGCATTACTACGAGACTGAGACTTACTACGAACGTGATGCGCAGGGGAATCAGGTGCAACGCACGAGAGAGGTGCAGCACACGGCCTGGTATCCCGCATCGGGAACTGTTCTCGGTGCATGGGATGACGTGTTGATTCCGGCAACGCGATCGTTGTCGACAAATCATCTCGCGGCTTTAGAGCCGTGGGATCTCGTCCAGTTGAAGTCGTACAATCCGGCGTTCCTGTCAGGTTTCAAAGCGCAACGTTATCAGGTCGATTTAGGTGAAGGGTTCGATCGTGCGAAGGAGGTGATTGCGCCGACGATCGAGAGTGACGTGCGTCTCGACATCGGTGGGGACGAGCAGCGTATCGACAGTCTCGACACGAATTATCGTGACGTAACTTTCAAGCACCTGTTACTGCCGGTTTACGCTGGTGCTTATCAGTTCAACAGCAAGCTTTTTCAAATCGTAGTGAACGGGCGCACCGGCGAGATCCAGGGCGACCGCCCGTACAGTGTTTGGAAGATCGCGCTGCTCGTGCTGACGGTGCTGGTCCTCGTCTTTATTCTCATCCTCGCCTTCGGCAACCGGTGATCGAATTACAACGCCTTCGGCGTTTAGACTGCACTACTCGTAGCGCAGCGCGATGAGTGGATCGAGTTTGGTGGCGCGGCGCGCGGGGATGTAAGACGCCAGTAGCGCAACAACGAGTAATACCGTCGACGCAATCACAAACGTCAGCCAATCAGTGGGCGTCACACCAAACAGCAAACTCCTCATCAGCCGCGTCAACACCAACGATGCAACCAGCCCGATCACGGTACCAATGATCGCGAGTGCCATGCCTTTCCCAACAACGAGCTTGAGCACATCGCGCTTCTGCGCGCCGAGCGCCATGCGAACACCAATCTCCTGCGTTCGCTGCGTCACCAGATACGCCATCACTCCGTAAATCCCCACCGCTGCCAACCCCAAGGCCAGAACAGAGAACGCACTAAGCAGCAACATCACAAAGCGACTCGACGCAACCGACTTCGCCACCCGCTGCTCCATCGTCATGACGTCGGACACGGGCTGGTCCTTGTCTACACTCAAGACCTGATTGCGTATCGCTGGAACCATGCTCTCGGGATCCGTAGCCGTGCGCACAACGAGGCTCATGAAATTACTCGGGTCCTGTCGATACGGAAAATAAGCTTCCGGCATCACGTCGATCTCAATCGCTTTGTGCTTAACGTTACCGACAACGCCGACAATCTCTCGCCAGACTTGCTTGCCCTCTTCCTCTTCAAAACTGAGTCGCTTTCCGACTGCATCCTGGCCCGGCCAGTAACGGCTGGCCAGCGCCTCGTTGACAACAATCACGTTCGGAGTGTTCTCCCGGTCCTGCTCGGTGAACAAGCGGCCTTGCAAGTGACGGATGCTCATCGTTTGAAAGTATTCCGGCGTAACGATGCGGACGCCGGCGTATGGACGATCCGCCAACGCAATGACGGGTGCTCCTTCAATCACAAAACGGCTCGAGATATTGTTGTTGCTCAGCGGAAGCGGATTAATGCCGCCGGCGGATCTTACTCCCGGCAGATTTTTCACGCGCTCGATGAGTTGGTCGTAGAAAACATTCGTCTGTTGCGGGCGATACTTCGAAGTCGGCAAAGCGATGTTCATGCTTATGACGTTCGTTGCGTCGAATCCCGGATCAACCTGGTGCAAGCGGAAGAAACTCTTAGTCATCAAACCTGCTCCGACCAGCAGCAGCAACGCGACCGCCACTTCTGAAACGACGAGCAGATTACGTAAGCTACCGCCCTGAAAGCTTCCCGGATTTCGCCCGGAACTTTCCTTGAGCGCTGTGTTCAGATCCGGACTTGAAGCCTGGACCGCTGGAGCGAGACCGAATAACACTCCCGTCACGATCGAAATCGTCAGCGTCCAGAGAAACACTGGAACATGCAAACCAATCTCATGAACTCGTGGAACTTGTGAAGGCGTGAGCGCCACCAGCAGCTTGACTCCACCATACGCGAGGAGGAGACCTAGTAAGCCGCTCAACAAAGAAAGTATGACGCTTTCGGTTAACAACTGGCGAATGAGCCGCCAGCGACTTGCACCCACCGCCATGCGGATCGCAACTTCTCGATGCCGCGCAGTGACCCGGGCCAACAGCAAGCCCGCGACATTCGCGCACGCGATCAGTAAGAGAAAGCCGACGGCAGCAAACAACATGTAAAGGTACGACTCAACGTCGCCCACCACTTGTTTCTGCAACGCAACTACACGCACACCTTTGTCAGCATTCGACTCCGGATACTGCTGTTGAAGCTGACTGGCGATGAGGCTCATCTCGGCCTGTGCCTGCTGTTGCGAGACACCCGGCTTGAGCCGGCCGATGGTGTAAAGAAAGTTTTCGCTGCGGTCATGATAATTCGGATCGCCGGCGTCGATAACGAACGGCACCCACATGTCCACATGCTTACTGGTCGGGAATTGCAACTCAAAGCCGGGAGGCATGATGCCAATCACTGCGACCTGATGACCATTGAGCGTGAGGCTTTTGTTGATGAGATTCGGATCGGAACCGAACTGTCGTTGCCACAGATCATTACTGATGATTACCGTGAACGGACTTCCCGGTGTTTCTGATTCCGGCGAAAACGAGCGCCCGAGCATCGGTTGCACGCCGAGGACCTGAAAGAAATTGGTCGTGACGACACAACTCTTGATTCTTTGAGGCTCGCCGATACCGGTCAGATTCATGTCGGTATCGAAGAGCGCGCCGAGTTGATCGAAGATCTGATTGCGCGATCGCCAGTCGAGAAAGTTTCCTATCGCGCCTTCGTTTCGATCCCACATCTCGGGACCGAGCTGCTTATTCGTCTCCCACACGACCATTAAGCGATCGGGATCTTTATAGGGCAGCGGGTTTATTAAGACGGCGTCGATGGCGCTGAAGATGGTGGTGTTAGCTCCGATACCGAGAGCCAACGTCAAAACTACTATGACTGTGAAGCCTGGACGCTTGAGCAGCATCCGAAATGCGTAGCGGATGTCGTGTAGGGTATTCATCGAACCTCCTGCTGCGGCGATGGATGCTGAAGTTAGCACCGGCAACAGGAGAGTTTCAATCTTTTATCTACAAAGGCACGGACGAGTGCAGCCTGTCCCCCAACAGGCCGCACTCGCTGCGGTTGATGACCAACCGCGGTCTGAGACACCTGGGTGTTACCCGGCCAATGCCCCAGATACCGCCATCGAACTGAAGTGACCTGAGTTCAAGACAACATTGTCGTCCGCCACTCTTCAGACGCCACCCTGCCTGACTCATCGAAATCACTTCACATTGCGAGACGGTCCGATGCCCATTCATCGCACTGGCGACGACGTCCTTGAAAGGTTCGATCCTCGCCATGTCTTGCAGTCTTCATCCTTTGCAACGACTGTGCCCGTTGGGACTTGCGAGTAAATCCATCGGTTTCGGTCAACAGAGCGGCGAAGAAGCGCAAAAGTACATGAAGATCTTCGTGGGGTATGTTTCATCGTGAGACAGAATCACCCTGTCGTGCTTCACGCTGAATCAGCGGTTGGACCATGCAGGTGAGAGTCGATGAATTTGAGAAGTTCTGCGGGATGAAACGGCTTGGCGAGGGCGCCGATGGCGCCGAGTCGTCTCGCTTCGTCGAAAACTTGCGGGCTGCCGTGCGCGGTGATGAGAAGAATCTGGATTTGCGGTTGCAGAGTGCGCAGGTCTGAGATGACCTGAAAACCCGAGATGTCGTTCAGGTAAAGATCGACGACGCCGAAACCGAAGCGCCCCGTACGCGCCTGGTCGATGCCGTCAAGTCCTTTTGTAACAAGCACCACTTCATAGCCGCTCGACTCAAGCACGAGTTTGAGTGCGTCACCTACAGAGGGTTCGTCGTCAACGATGAGGATTCGGGTTCTTTCCATTGTTACCTTCTCATTCTTACCGGGCCGGGAAACCGTTTAAACGGTTTTCAGATCATGGCTCCGGTCCAGCACCGGGCTAAAGCCCCGGTGAGAATGAGAATAATCTCTACGGTTTCGCGACGATCGATGAGTCGCGCCGTTCAACTTTGATTCCCAGTTTCTTGAGTTTGCGGTAGAACGTCGGTCGCGGGAAACGGAGGATCTGAGCACTCTTCTTAACGTTACCGGCCGTTCGTTCGAGGGTCTGCATAATCGCTTCGCGTTCGATCTCCTCCATCGGCAACAACGGCGGAATTACGAACGCCGCGCTCGTCGCACGCGTTTGAAACTCTTCCGGTAAACAATTCGGCAGCAATTCCCTGCCTGAACAGAACAGCACCGCACGTTCCATCACACTCTCGAGCTGGCGAATATTGCCCGGCCAGTCATAACGCACGAGCCGCATGACCGTGTCCGGCGAAATATCCTGTATCCGTTTGCCGTACTGCTCGTTGAACCGCTTCAAAAAACGCCCGGCGATTAGCGGTACGTCATCGAGACGCTCACGCAAAGGTGGTACCTTAATTTTGATCGTGCTAATACGGAAGTAGAGATCTTTGCGCAACAGGCCTTCATCGAGAAGCGCCGTCGTGTTGCGATTCGTCGCGGAAACGAGCCGGAAGTTGACTTCAATCTCGTGTTCGTCGCCGAGACGGCGGAGTCTTCGTTCCTGTAACACGCGCAACAACTTTGTTTGCAGGTGCGTGGGCATCTCCGCGATCTCGTCCAAAAGCAGAGTTCCGTTGTTGGCCGCTTCGATAAGCCCGCGTTTGTCACGATCAGCGCCAGTAAACGCGCCTTTTTTATAACCAAACAACTCTGACTCGATGAGCTCGTGCGGAATCGCGGCGCAGTTGATCCTGATAAACGGACCTGCCGCACGCTGACTCTGCGTGTGAAACGCGGAGGCAATCAACTCCTTGCCCGTCCCGCTTTCACCTTCTATTAATACTGACGCATCGGACGGCGCCGCGGTGCGAATCGTCTCGAAGATCTGGCACATCTTCGGATCGCGGCCGATCATTCCAAACGTTTCACTGTCACCGGCCAGTGTCCGTTTTAACGTTTCATTCTCCTGTCTCAAATCCGCTAACTGAAGCGCGCGGTCGACGAGTGCGAAAAGCCGATCGGGCGTGTAAGGCTTCTCGAGATAGTAATAAGCGCCGGCTTTGATGGCTTCGATAGTCACGTCGATCGAGCCGTATCCCGTCATCAGAATGACCTCGATGTCGGGAGTGTTTGCCTTGATGTGTGTAATTAACTCGATACCAGTGCCGTCGGATAAACGCAGGTCAGTGATCACGAGATCGACGCGTGTCTGCTTGAGGAGGGCTGCTGAGTCTGCAACGCTGTTGGCCGTCGACACTTCGTATCCGGCTTCACCGAGGATTAAACGAAGCGATCCGGTGACGCTTGGCTCATCGTCAACAACCAGGATTTTCTTTGCTTGTCGTGCAATCACTTTAGTTGCTCCTCCCGTTTGCAGGTAGTTCGATCTTGACCTCGGTTCCGTGGCCGGGGCGGCTCTCGACTACGATCTGACCGCCGTGTTGTTGAATGATTTTTTGCGCGTAAGGCATGCCCAGTCCGAGCCCGCGACTCTTGGTGGTGTTGAACGGTTCGAAAATCTGTTTGATCTGTTCCGGAGTCATGCCTGTGCCGGTGTCTCGAATTGCCATCCAAAGATGCCCGTCGTTAGTGCCGGTGGAGATCGTCAAGCGTCCGCCGGTGGACATAGCCTGAACTGCATTGAGCATGAGATTGAGAGTGACGGCGCGAATCGAGGCTTCGTCGAGCATTCCGGTGACGGGCGCGTTGCTGAGATCGAATTGCGTTTCGATGTTGTGAGCCGAGACTTCAGTGCTCAAAAGCTCGACGACATCTTTCGCAACTTCATTCAAGTCTACTTGCTGCGGCGCGAGGGTCACTGGACGCGCGTAATTGAGAATTTGTTCGGTAGTAGCAGTGAGATGGTTGATTGTCTCGATGATCTTATCGATCAGTTGGGCATCGGCTTCGGAAAGTTTTCCGTCGAGTTTGCTTTTCAGATGAACTGAATAAAGCAAGATACCGGCGAGTGGATTTCTAACTTCGTGCGCGACCTGCGCCGCGACGCGCCCGAGCGTCGCAATTTTCTCACTATGCGCGAGCTGTTCGTGTGCCGCGACTAATCGTCGCTGTTTTTGGTCGACAATCGCCAGCAAAATGCTGACGACGATGACGTCGACGGTCATCGAGATAAAGAAATGCTCGACTCTTTGTTCCACCTTATAACGGAAATTCGCGTTTTCGACGCCCGGATATTTACGCTCGACCCAGGTGAAGTAAGGCGGCCTCAACAGTTTTTCCCAGGCAAAAATTACAGTCGTGGTTAATACGATCGTGAGGACAGTGAAAAGAATTATCAGGCGTGAGTTGAATGCTCTTCTGACGGAAATCACGCCGGAGCGCGGCGCGTCCCGAAACACTTTGGAAAAGACACTCATAGGCAGTTCCCGGTTAAAAGGCTGTCTCCCAATCAGCCTCCCTGAGAAGGGATTGCTATCTAGTTTTGGGTTTAGAAGTGGTTGTTAACTACAACACCCCAAAAATCCTGCTTGAAGTTTGCAGGAAGACAGTTCGAAAGGTAGCTGTTGCACAGATCTTGCAAGGTGCTGCGCGACAGCGAGCTAACGATTAACTTAATCGCGACCGCGAAATAATACCACCAACGCCACGGAGATCAAATTGCCGGGCCGATTGCGCCTGTGAGTCAGAGTCTCTACATGAGACACTCGCGTTAGACATAAAGATGGAACAAACATTCGTTACAGAGATGGACCACCAAAAATTCCCAAGAAGTGAGAGGACGACATGCCAACACGAAAAGCAGAAGCTGAATGGAAAGGAAATTTGGCACAGGGCAGTGGAACGTTGAAAGTCGGGAGTGGCGCGTTTGAAGGTCCCTACTCGTTCAAGTCTCGTTTTGAAGAAGGCGAAGCGGCCACGAATCCGGAAGAGCTTTTAGGCGCAGCTCACGCCGGCTGCTTCACGATGGCGCTGACCGCGCAGCTCTCGCGCGCAGGTATCACGCCCACCCGAATTCACACGGAAGCAAGAATCAAACTGGAAAAGGTCGGCGAGGCGTTTACCATCACTGAAATCGCGCTCGAGACCGAAGCTGAGATTGCTGACATTGAGGACGCGACATTTCAGCAGTACGCGCAAGGTGCGAAAGAAAACTGTCCTTTATCAAAAGCACTCGCAAGCACGACGATTAACATGACCGCTAAATTAATTTGATCCGGGCGAATAATTGTAGGGGCGGCACTCCGTGGCCGCCCGCCATCTCACGAAGAATATCTTTTGCGAAGAATGGGGCGGCCACGGAGTGCCGCCCCTACAATAACGCCCGTGAAGCTCACAATGCCAGCGTCGTCTTCTGCACGAACATTCCGGAGAAGTATTGGCGATGTACGTAGAAGACGATGAACCAAAGCAGCGTTACGATCACCGCCAGGACGATGCCACTCAGATTCAGCAACAGGTGATACAAGAGGATGTTCACCATCACTGGTCCAAGCAGCACGAGCGCGAGCGGCACGAAGCGATTGATCAGCAACAGCAAGCCACCGATGATTTGTAGCGCCGCTACAACCCACATGTAATGCGACTGAAAGAGCGCGCCGATAAACTGCCCGGCTAGGCCCGCCGGCATTGGTCCCATACTCATAAACTGCAAGAACGCATTTAGACCAAAGACCAAAAAGATCAATCCAAGCAGTAGCCGCGCGACCAAAGCTACGATTCTCATAGTCAGTCTCCTTCCGATGTGACTATCGCGCCCATCCTGCCTTCGCGATAATCCTCGATAGCCTGATAGATCTCGGCTTTCGTGTTCATCACAAATGGACCATAACGCGCGATAGCTTCGTGCAACGGCACGCCACCGATAACCAGCACGTCGAGCGTGCTTCGAGCGTCAGCCGGATTCTCGATGCGCACTTCGCCGCCGTCCTGCGCGAATAGGACCATCTGCCCATCACCGGCGCGCTCGCTATCCGCGCCGAACAAACCGGCTCCGTCAACAACATATGCGAACACGTTGAAACCATCCGGCACCGGCTGCGTCGCGACGCCACCGGGCGCGATACGGTAATGCAGGTAAATGATCGGAGTGCGCGTCTCGATCACCGCCTTTTCACCCATCGCCTCGCCCGCGATCACACTCACGGTCACGAGTCCATCCGGCGAAGTCGCCTTCGGAATTTTCGCGCCCGCGATCTCCTGGTAACGCGGCTTCATCATCTTGTCGCGCTGCGGCAGGTTCACCCACAGTTGAAATCCGTGCATGCGACCACCCACGCGCATGAACTCGCGCGAAGGCATTTCGGAATGGACCACACCCGCGCCCGCAGTCATCCACTGAACGTCGCCCGGCGTCAAACGTCCCGCATGTCCACTCGAATCTTTGTGCTCCATCTCGCCCGACAACATGTACGTCACTGTCTCGAATCCGCGGTGCGGATGGTCCGGCGCGCCTTTCGCCTCTCCCGATCCGACGTCCATCGGACCCATCTCGTCCAATAACAAAAACGGATCGAAGTCTGAGAACGACGCCGTCGGGAACGGGCGACGAACCAGGAAGCCCGCGCCTTCCAGCGTTTCGATACTCGTAACGATTCCCGCTACAGTTCGACTCTTGAATGCTTCACTCACCTTTGACATAACTACTCCTCTCGAACTTTCCCGCTGCTTCGTAGCCAATCTTTTTCAACAGGCGAATCAGCGTCTCGCGTTCGGCTTTGGTTAACGATGCAGACGCGAGTCGCTCCATGTCAGCAGCATGATCCGCGTAAACACGCGCGATCAGATCCTTGCCCGCCTTAGTCAAATGAACGATCTTCGCCCGGCGATCGGTGCCGGATGCACGTCGCTCGACCAGGCCCTTCGACTCCAGGCGATCGACCGCGACTGTGATCGAGCCGCTCGTCAACAGCACTTTCCGCCCGATTTCGTTGACCGGAAGCGGTCCTTTATGCAGCAGCGCCTCGAGCACGGCAAAGTCGCTGCCACACATCTCCAGTTCCGCAATACTGCGCTCGCCGTACGCCTCAATCGCGTGCACCGCCTTCCACATCACCAGGAAAACGTGCACGCCCGTTCCATTCGTTAATGACTCAAGTTTGCGTCTGCTCATTTATCTTGATGTCAAGATACTTGAAAGCGAGCGATTCGTCAAGTGGCTCCTGTTTTCTTTGCAGATCTGCGTAATCTGTGTAATCTGTGAACAAATGAAGACCGCTCCCCACTATCGCACCTGTAATATCTGCGAAGCGATCTGTGGCGTCGAGATCAGCGTCGAGCCTTTTCAGCGGCTCAACATACGCGGCGACAAAGACGATCCGTTCAGTCGCGGCTACATCTGCCCGAAAGCGGTTGCCTTACAGGACATTCACTACGACAAAGACCGGCTCAAGCATCCGGTTCGCCGCACTAATAGAGGTTGGCAACGCATCGGCTGGGATGAAGCGTTCGCGGAGGTCGCGCAAAATCTCAAGCGCATTCGCGCGCAGCATGGTCGTAACTCCCTCGGGACTTACATCGGCAATCCCACGGTCCACAACTACGCCGCGCTGCTCTTCGCGCCGGGTTTCATACGCAGCCTGCGCACGCGAAATCGCTTCTCAGCAACGTCAGTGGACCAACTGGCCCATCATCTCGCGGCGTTCACGATGTTTGGACATCAACTGCTACTGCCCGTTCCGGACGTTGATCGTACGGAGTTCTTCTTGATCCTCGGCGCGAACCCGGCAGTCTCAAACGGCAGCCTGATGACAGCGCCCGGAATGGCGCGAAGGTTGGAAGAGATTCGCCGGCGCGGCGGTAAGGTCATACTGATCGATCCGCGCCACAATGAGACGGCGCGCTTCGCGAGCGAACACATATTCATACGTCCTGGCACAGATGTCCTGTTACTCCTTGCGTTACTCCACGTTATTTTTGAAGAGAATCTGACACGTCCGTTGCCGTTTACTAAAGGCGTCGAGACAGTGGCGAATCTCGTGGTCCAGTTCCCGCCGGAAACAGTTGCGCCGATTACGCGGATAAGTGCGGATCAGATACGCAGGCTCGCGCGCGAATTTGCCGCCGCAAGGTCTGCCGTGTGCTACGGCAGGATCGGTCTGAGCACGCAGGAGTTTGGTGGTGTTTGCCAGTGGTTGATTAACGTGCTGAACATCGTGACCGGCAATCTCGATCGACCCGGCGGCGCGATGTTTACCCTCCCCGCGTTCGATCCACTTTCGGCGCCCGAGTCGATCGCGCCGCGCGGAAGTTTTGGGCGTTGGCACAGTCGCGTGCGAAAGCTGCCGGAATTCGGCGGCGAGTTACCGGTCGCGACGCTCGCGGAAGAAATTTTGACGGAAGGCGAGGGACAGATTAAGGCATTCGTCACACTCGCGGGCAATCCGGTGTTGTCGACGCCGAACGGTCGTGTGTTGGATCGCGCACTCGCGAGTCTCGAGTTCATGGTGTCGATCGATTTTTACATCAACGAAACGACGCGACACGCGCACATCATCCTGCCGCCCACCAACTCGCTCGAACGTGGTCACTACGATCTCGCGCTTCACCTGCTCGCGGTACGCAACACGACGAAGTACTCGCAGCCTTTATTCAAACCCGAAGCTGACACGCGTCACGATTGGGAGATCCTGGCTGAACTCCAGTCGCGCATGAGCACGAATGGCGCATTCGGCAGTCTCGTGAGAGGCGTGAGGAATAAGTTCGTCAAACAATTCTTCGGGCCCGAGCGAATCCTCGATCTCGGTCTACGTTTTGGACCACACAAACTGACGCTTCGAAAACTCAAGCAAGCACCGCACGGCATCGATCTTGGACCACTGACGCCCTGCTTACCGAAACGACTGCGCACGCCTGACAAACACATCGAGCTGGCGCCCGAAATTCTCGTCAAAGATTTGGATCGAGTGCGAGTGAAACTACTCGACGCGACACCCGACTCCAACGGTCATCTCTTACTCATCGGGCGACGACAACTGCGCAGCAACAACTCGTGGCTGCACAACAGTGAGCGGATGGTGAAAGGCAAGCAGCGTTGCACAATCCTCATGCATCCGGAAGACGCCGCCAATCGCGATCTAATATCAGGGCAAAACGTGTTGGTGCGTTCGAGGATCGGAGAGATCGTGTTACCGGTCGAAGTGTCGGAGGAGATCATGCGCGGCGTGGTGAGCATTCCGCACGGCTGGGGCCACGATCGTTCCGGGAACCGTTTGGAGGTGGCCCAGCAACATCCCGGCGCGAGCATCAACGACCTCACCGACAATCAAGCCATCGACGCGCTCTGCGGCACCGCCGCCTTCAACGGCACGCCGGTCACAGTTATCGCACACGCTTAGCGAGTGGGTGGTCGCAGCGGCAGCTCGAAGTTGTTGCGACAGGGATCGTTGCCCGCGGCTCTTCTCCGTGCTTCACGTGCGGTTGGAGTGAGTGTGCGTTCGTCGAGTTTCGCGAGGGCGCACTCGTCTTCCATGATGCGGACTTGCAGCGTTTTGATTTCCGAACGCAACACGGCAATGTCGTCTGGCGTGACGCTGCCGCCTCGATTCATGCCCGAGATTCGTGACTGCTGTTCGAGTGTGCGCAGGCTGTTTTCGATCGTGTAGAAACGCTGTTCGAGCTGGCTGATGCGCGCGTCTAAACGAATGACGTCCTGTTGCGGAGTTGGACCAGCGTTTGTCCGCGCCGCCAACACTAAACCAAAAGCGAGAACAGTTAACAAGACCACGTACTTCATACTTCCCCCTTAAAACCTTTCACGCAAAGGCGCGCAGGAGGACACAAAGAAAAACCAGTTCTTCTGTGCGTCTTTGCGTCCTCCTCCGCGCCTTTGCGTGAAATCTAAACCGTAACTTGTCGCGACGCAAACTCCGGTACTTCCGTCAGCAGTCCCTTCTCGAGATGCCGTTGCTCCGAAGCAAAACTCGCCGCGTGTGGATCGTGTGTCACCAGCATGATCGTCTTGTTCAACTCGTGATTCAAAGTTGAAAGTATCTGCATGATCTCTTCGCCTGAACGCGCATCGAGGTTTCCCGTCGGCTCGTCGGCGAGAATGAGATCGGGATCGGTAACGATCGCGCGCGCGATTGCCACGCGCTGCTCCTGGCCGCCGGACAGTTGCCGTGGCTGGTGATGCATGCGTTCACTCAAGCCGACGAGATCGAGCGCGGTCTCGACGTTCTTGCGGCGCTCGGCTTTCGAAAGCTTCGTCAATAGCAACGGCAGTTCGACATTCTCAAACGCAGTCAGCACCGGCACGAGATTGAAAGTTTGAAAAATGTAGCCGATGTGTGCGTTGCGCCAGGTCGCCAGTTGACTCTCCGACATTCGCGTCAGGTGCGTTCCCATAACTTCGACGTCGCCCTGGGACGGTCGATCGATTCCGGCGAGCAGATTCAGCAGCGTCGACTTACCCGAACCACTCGGTCCCATCAACGCCAGAAAATCTCCCTCGTGCAATTCGAGATCGACCTGGTCCAATGCGACGATTTCAAATCCATCGCGAGTAAAACGTTTCGTCACGTTGCGAACTCGCACTATCGGTTCAGACATAAGTTTTCATCCTCAAACTATTGAACTTTGACACGACTGCCGTCGCGTAACTTTTCGATTTCACTTACCGCGACTGTCTCGTTGCCACTCAATCCATTAAGCACTACGTAAGCGTCACCCGACTCTTCCCCCGTGCGGATCGTTCGTTGCTCGACCTTGTTATTCTTAACGACGAACACAAAAGCAGTGTTGTCTTTCTTAACCACCGCAGCTTTCGGCACGAGCACGCGCGCGATTGTCTTACTATCACCACTCGGAGCTTTGTCGGAGAGGAAGTTGACGCGCGCATTCATCTCGGGCCGCAGTTGTTCGTTTGGATTCTCAACCTTCACCTTGATCTGGACCGTCGACTTCGCGCGATTCGCTTCCGGCGCGATCTCTTCGATGAAGCCCGAGAACCTGAGATCGGGATAAGCCTCGGGAATGATCTCGGCGCGTTGCGACGGCTTCAACCGCGCGAAGTCGGTTTGGCTGATGTCCAACTCGACTTGCAGGTCCGTGAGATCAGCAAGGTCGACAACTGACGTGCGCGCGCCTGAGCCACCGAACGCAGACGGGCTAACCATCTCACCGCGTTCCACGATTCGCTCGAGCACGGTGCCGGTGACGGGCGCTTTGATCTCGGTGGCGGCGAGTTGCGTGTTGGCGTAGTCGAGCGCCGCTCGCATCTGTCGCACTTCTGCTTCGGCGGCGGTGATGTCTTCCTTGCGCGGGCCGATATCAGTCATCGCGCTTGATTGGCGCGCTGCCTGGACCTGAGCCACAGCCGTGTCGCGTTGTGCGAGGGCGCGGTCATAGTCTGACTTCGATGCGACGCCGGAACGATAGAGCGATTCGGTGCGTTGAAACTCAGCTTCGGCGTTTTTCAAGTTCGCTTCGGCTTGCAACACCGCGGCTTTGTCTTTCAACTTCTCTTCCGGCCGCGAACCGGTTTTTAAACGATCGAGGCGAGCCTGCGCGGCGGCGAGATTCGCCTGCGCCTGGTTTACCTGCGCACGAAACTCGCTGTCTTCGAGTCGGACCAAAACCTGTCCGTCCTGGACGCGGTCGCCTTTCTCAACTCCGATCCACGCGACGCGTCCCATCACTTTCGCGCCGACCGCGATCTTGTGATGGGCCACAACGTAACCCGATGCCGACAACACACTCTCGCCTAACGACGCGCCGCCACTCTCGACTCGAACCGGCGCCACCGAGATCGTCGTCGCCGATGAAAACAGAAACACGTAACCCAGTGCCGCGAGCGCCAGCACTACGGCAACGCCGAGCAGCAAAAGCTTGGGCGAACGATTACCCGCAACGGGCACGGGCGCGGCGCCGCGATCGATCTTCAAGCTCCTCAGCCGCTTGTTCAGATCTTCCTGAGCATCGTTTGATTTAGGACTCGTCACCATCTTTTAATTCACGGGCCTTATTGTAGGGGCGGCACTCCGTGGCCGCCCCACGCGTTCGATTGCGAGAAATGGGGCGGCCACGGAGTGCCGCCCCTACAATGACGAATTAGGCGCGTAATGCGTCGACGATCTTGAAGCGCGAGGCGCGGATCGACGGCAACAGCGAGCCGACGAGTCCGATGATTGCGCCGAAGACGAGCGCGAAGATCATCAGATCGAACGTCACTTTGAAGTTGAACGCGATCTCGCTGAACGTCACCCAATTCGAAGTTCCGGTGGAAACGAAATTCAACGGCAGCGCGAGTACGATTCCAATCACCGCGCCGATCAACGCGATCGCAATTGACTCCAAAAGAAACGCAGCGAGAATGCTAATGCGGCTGAACCCAAGCACACGCAACGTGCCGATCTCCTTCGTGCGTCGCGCGACCGCCGCGTACATCGTGTTCATGCCCGCGAAGCCCGCGCCGACCGCCATGATAAAGGAGATGAAGACCGCCAACCCCTTCAACGCGCCCGACGCGGTGCCCTGCTGATCCTCGTAGAAGACGCGTTCCGAAACCGCTTTCAAATGCAGTTTCGGATCATCAGTGATTCGCTTGCTCAACGCGGTCAACGCACTCTGATCTTTCGCGCGCAGCAGCGCCGACGAATAAGTTTCACGCTTGGTCGTGCTGGCGAGCGAGTTAATGTCAACCCAGATTTCGGACTCAAACGCCTTGCCCGCGGAGTCAAACAAACCTACGACCGTGTAGTCGGTCGTTTGAATGCGAAACTTGTCGCCGATGTCGAGCCCCTGAAATCTTTCGGCGATGCGCTTCGAAACGACCGCTTCCGGCAGGCCGGGCTGAAACTCGCGCCCGGCGATCGTCTTGTATCCCGAGCGCAACTTGAACGACATTGGACCAACACCTCGCACAGTCACGTTCGAACCCTGGCTCATGCCTTTTCGCGCTTTGTAGATCAACGTCACGATCTCGGCAGTCGCCAGAGGCTTATCATTCTCGCGCGTGACTCCGTCGAGATACATCAGATCGTTGAACTGCTCGCGCGTTAGTGAACTGTTCAACTCGGCCGTGCTGCCCTCGCGCAGGACGATCACGTTTAGAGGTTCGCCGCTGCTCGAGAGTGTCAGGTCGATACCTCGCGCGAGCGCCATCACCATCAGGAAGACGGCGACCGTGAGCCCGATCGTGAACGCAGTTGCGAGAGTGCTGCCCTTCCGCACCACGATGTTGCGAATGTTGTACTTGAGCGGTAACGCCATTTTATTCAGTGCTCCGCAAAGCTTCGGCAATCGTCAGTCCCGAAACTCGATACGCTGAGTAGATCACGCTGACGAGACCCACGAAAATCGACAGGCCAAACGCCAACAGCAATGTCTGTCCAGTCGGAATGAACGAAATCAGATTCGGAATGTAAAGACTCAGATCGATCGAGCGGAAGATCAACATCGCGGCGCCAATCCCAATCGCAGCCCCGATACAAGCGACTATCAACGACTCACCGAGAAAGAGGGCGGTGATCGTGCCGCGCTGAAAACCGATCGCTTTCAACGTGCCGACTTCCTTCGTGCGTTCGCGAACCGTCATGGCCATCGTGTTACCGAGGACCAGCAGGAGTGAAAAAGTGATCGCGGCCATGATGGCGTAGAGAAACTGTTTCACTCCGCCCATCATCGTTTGAAAACTGAGGGCGAATTCCTTTTCACTCTCGGTCTTCGTGGGCGCGTCAGTGTTGGCGAAGATCGAGTCGATCGCCTGGCTCACGCGCGGCACGTCTTCGGCCGTGTTCGCAAGAATGCTGAACGTGCTCACCTTGTCCTTGGCCCACTCGGGCAGCAGTTCGTTTACGTACTCATGATGAAAGTAGAGCGTCTTCTCGTCGCTGCCGGTGTAAACGCCGCGCACGATGAACTCGACAGTCTGGTTGTAAATCGGACTCTTCAGCGACACGCGCTGGCCGGGACTGAAACCGTAAAGCAGGACCAGCTTGCGCCCGACAATCGCACCCTGCCGGTCGTTGATGAAAGCGTTCCAGTCGGCGTCTGACATCTTGACTTCCGGGATCACTTCTCTCAACTTGCGCGCGTCGACGGCGAAGTTCGCGAAGAAATTCTTTTCGTCTTTATAGATCCCGCCGAACCAACTGAACGGCATCACTTCCTTGACGCCCGGCACACTCTTCATCTTCTGAATGTGCGCCATCGGAATGACGAATCCGAGCGAGACTGCGTGACGCGAGACGAGTCGCAACGGGCTCGATTCTTCGGTGCCGCGCTCAAACTCGGTCAGGATCGTCGCCAGACTGATGATCAGAAAGAGTGAAACAACCAGGCTCGAAATCGTGAGCAGCGTTCGTCTCTTATTCCGCAGGATGTTCTTAAAGATCAACTTAGCAAACTTCATAGTCGGTTCACCTTTTAACTCAGAACTGCGGCCGGATTTCCCTTAAATGATGGCTGGATCTACTACGTTGGGCACTTACGATACGTTCAACTATTAACGTTGCGCAAGCGGAAAAAAGACCTGTTTCACGCAAAGGCGCAAAGACCAGACGCAAAGCCGCAAAGTTCTTAACATTCTTTGCGTCTTTGCGTCTGCTCTTTGCGGCTTTGCGTGAGATCTTCCTGTACCAATTAGTTCCGTGAGACTTACGCGGTTGTTGCAATTTCAGACATGTCTGTGGACGTCAGGCAGCTTTTGTTAGCGGCACAAACAGTGCAACGGATCGCGCAAAGGAGACTTTCGAGATGGCAAAATGCGAAGTGTGCGGCAATGACTATCATCTTTCCTTCGAAGTCATCACCTCGGGTTCGCGTCACACCTTTGACAGTTTCGAGTGCGCGATTCACAAGCTCGCGCCCGTTTGCGATCACTGCGGTTGCAAGATCGTCGGCCACGGCATGGAGACCGGCGGATCGTTCTATTGTTGTGCGAACTGCGCGCGGCAGGCCGGCGTTGCCGAAATGAAGGACCACGCGTAACCGTTGCCATGCAAGCTGCCGCTCCTGTCGAAATAACTCCGCGCGTCGCACACGACAACGTGCTCGTCGTTTTTGGCGGACTGTTGCTCGTGATGCTCTTGGCTGCGCTCGACTCAACAATCGTCGCTACCGCCTTGCCAACGATCGTCGGCGAGTTTGGCGGCCTGGCCCACATCTCGTGGGTAGTCACCGCATACCTGCTCGCACAAACAATCGTCACACCAATCTACGGTAAGCTCGGCGATCTCTACGGACGCAAACGCGTGCTCCAGGTTGCAATCGTGATCTTTTTGATCGGCTCGGCGCTGTGCGGTTTGAGCCAGTCGATGAGTCACCTGATCATCTTTCGTGCGATCCAGGGACTCGGCGGCGGCGGGCTCATGGTGACGACGCAAGCGGTCGTCGCCGACGTGGTGCCGCCGCGCCAACGCGGACGATACCAGGGGATCTTCGGCGCGGCTTTCGGAGTCGCTTCGATCGCTGGTCCATTACTCGGCGGTTACTTCACAACGCATTGGACGTGGCGCTGGATCTTCTACATCAACTTGCCGGTCGGCATCATTGCGCTCGTAGTTCTGGCGGCAACGCTGCCCGCGCAGAGTTCATTTGCGCGTCACGCGATCGATTATCTTGGCGCCGGACTGCTCGCGGTTTCGCTCGCGTCGATCGTGCTGGTCACGGATCTTGGCGGCGCTGAATACTCGTGGTCGTCACCGCTCATGATCGGACTGATAGTGATCTCAGTCGCTGGCCTGATTGCCTTCATTCTGGTTGAACGCAGCGCAAGCGAACCGGTGCTGCCGCTGCGACTGTTTCGCATGCGCGATGTTTGGGTGACTTCAGCCGTCGGACTGATTGTCGGTTTCGCGTTGCTCGGGTCGGTCACTTATCTGCCGGTGTTTCTCCAGATTGTTAAGGGACTCAGCCCGACCGAATCAGGATTGCGAATGGTGCCGCTCATGGGCGGCACTCTGCTGACGTCGATCCTTGCCGGACAGCTTGCGAGTCGCACTGGTAAATACAAACGCTTCCCGATCATTGGCACGACGATCGTCACGATCGCGCTATTTCTGATTTCACGCATGACCGCAGAGACGAATGCGTTCGTCGTGGGCTTCTATATGTTGCTGCTCGGAGTCGGACTCGGCTTCGTGATGCAGATGCTGATCATCGCGGTGCAGAACGCAGTGGACTATCGCGATCTGGGCGTGGCAACGTCGAACGCGATCCTGTTTCGATTCATCGGCGGCTCGCTGGGAACGGCGCTGCTCGGCGCAATTCTCGCCACGCAGTTGAACGTAAACTCGCAACGTCTCATGCCGGGCACGGCGGGATTCAACTCAATCAGCCCGCAAGAGCTCGCTCAACTCACCCCAGCGCTTCGCGCCGCCTACACCGAAGCGTTCGTCGCCTCATTGAGCACTGTGTTTCTCGTCGCCGCGGCCATCGCGTTCCTCGGCTTGATCTTCGCGTTGTTTCTTCCTGAACGTCCGCTGCGCGAAACGATCGCCGCAGCTGCGGAAACTGACATCGGCGGTGAAATTGCACATACGTTTGCGATGCCGGCCGCAACGGATTCACGCGCGCACCTGTTGCGCGGGCTGGCTGTGCTTGCTGATCGAGACGTGCGGCGCCAGTACATCGCGGCAGTCGTGAACAGGGCGGGTGTCGATTTGAATTTGAATGCGGCGTGGCTGCTGGTCCAGATCGAGCGCGAGCCGCGCGTTGACGTTAACGAGTTGTGCCGCAGAGGAAAGTGTGACGCGACGAAAATTGAAACTGCGACGGCTGAGCTCATGAATAAATCGTTGATTGAACCAGGCTCGGTTGCTAATGTGTACCAGCTAACACGCGCGGGCTGTGAAATGTATAACCGCCTCGTGGTGGCGCGTCGCGAGCATCTCGCGGAGTTGTGGCCCGAGTGGTCGCCGAAGAAGCGAGAGGAAGTGGCTGAAATGCTGCGGCGTCTCGCGCGCGAGTTGATACCCGAAGCCGATGCTGCTTGACGCGAACCTGATGAACACGTCAGACGTTCTTCGCCAACGACTTCACAACCAAAGACTCTCTTCGTCAGACATCGAAAACCCGGCCGATGTCGTGCGTTGGCTGGGCGCGGTGCAGGCGCAGGACTACAACGCAGCGAAGTGGGCATTGGCGTTGCGGATGCGCAACGCGACGCATGCGCAGATCGAAGATGCTTTCAACGAAGGGCGAATACTTCGTACGCATCTGCTGCGTCCCACGTGGCACTTCGTCGCGCCCGAAGACATTCGCTGGCTGCTCGAGTTAACCGCGCCGCAGGTAAATCGAAGGAGCGGCTCAGGCTATCGCATGTTTGAGCTCGATACGGCTGTCTTCAAAAGATCCAACCGGATCCTGACCAATGCTCTGCGCGGCGGAAAACATCTGACGCGCGCCGCTTTGAAAGCCGCACTCAATAAATCAGGTGTGGCAGCCGATGACGGCGTGCGGCTCGCACATATACTGCTCCGCGCGGAGTTGGATGGGATTGTGTGCAGTGGACCACGAATAGGTAAACAGTTTACCTACGCTCTACTCGAAGAACGCGTGCGGCGAGCAAAGCCACTGAGCCGCGACGATGCTTTGGCAAGACTCACGCGCCGGTATTTCAGGAGTCATGGACCAGCGACGTTGCAGGACTTTATCTGGTGGTCCGGCCTTACAACCGCTGACGCGAGACGCGGTATCGAGATGGCCGATCTACCGCAGTCTACACAGGTTCCAAATCGGATCGAAAATCCGTGTCATCTGTTGCCGGCTTTTGATGAGTATTTCGTTGCCTACAAGGATCGAGAGGGAGGCCTTGGACCAACGATAATTATAAATGGCAGAGCCGTGGGTACGTGGAAACGCGACTCAACGAAGATCAACTTGAACATCTTACGACCGCTGAACAAATCTGAGCAGCGCGCGATTGCGAAGGCTGTCGAGAGATATACCAAGTTTCAGCCACAAAAAGGCACCAAAAGCACAAAATGATTTCTTTGTGCTTTTGTGGCTGACTTTAAATAAACCAGGTGACCACCAGTCCCACTGACGCCGCGAAGATCGCCAGCGTCGTGATCCAGCCGAGGACGTTGAGCCAGAACGTGTTTGTGCGGTTGCCCATGATCTTACGATTGTTCGTTATCAACATGATCAGCAGAAGCAACGGCGGTGTTGAGAAACCCTGGACCACACCGGAAAACACGAGCGCCTTCATCGGATTGAACCCGAGAAAATTCATCATCATCGCCAGGAGAGTAAACACCGCAATCGCGCCGTAAAATTTCTTTGCCTCCGCCGGCTTCGCGTGCAGGCTGTGTTTCCAACCCATGACCTGGCAAAGATCGTACGCGGCTCCAGTCGTCATCACCGGCACCGCCAGGAACCCTACACCAATCACGCCGATCGCAAACAACGCAGTCGCAGCGTCACCCGCAAGCGGCCTGAGCGCTTCGGCAGCTTCGGCGGCAGTGTTGATTTCAGTCTGGCCTGTCTTGAAAAGCGTCGAGGCGGTCGAAAGAATGATGAAGTACATCACGAGGTTGGAAAAGAACATTCCCAGCACGACGTCGGTCTTTGTTTCTTTCAACTCTTTCTTCGTCGCACCCTGGCGTTGGGCCAGTCGTCGACGGCCCATCGCGATCTCTTCCTCAACTTCCTGATTCGATTGCCACGTGTAGAGATATGCTGACAGCGTTGTGCCAACCACCGCCACGAGCAGTGAGAGAAACTTCTGATCGAATCGTATCGCCGGTATCAGTGTGCCTTTAATCACTTCGAGGATGTCAGGCTTGGCGATGATGGCTGAAATGACGTAAGCGAGCAGCGTCAATGCGAGCCAGCGAAAGATCGTTCGAATCAACTCGTACGATCCCCAAACCTGTAACGCGAAGATTGCGGCGGTTACCGGAACGATGATCAACGGCGCCGGCAAAGGTACGAGCACTGCGATGGCAGCCGTCATGCCGCCGATGTCAGCGCCTGCTTCGATCGTGTTTCCGATGAGGATACCGATGAGCGCCGGATAGAGGATCCAGCGCGGGTAATGATCCTTAATGACTTCAAAGAGGCCTTTGCCGGAAACCTGTCCGAGCTTCGCCGCGAGGTAAACAACGGCGCACATCATCGGAAAGGTGACGGGTGCAGTCCAAAGAAAGGCAGGACCGACGGCGGCTCCGGCACTCGCGTACGTGCCAATAGCTGACGGATCATCGTCTGCCGCGCCTGTGATCAATCCGAGACCAACAGTTCGCAGCATCTGCCGGCCGCGTCCCGGCTGCTGTTCCTGATTCCCCCCTTGCTCGTTCACACCCGCAATAACATCTAACAGCGGACTTTGCCACGGATTACACGGATTTATGCGAATTGTTTTCGCTAAATTGCGGTTGAGTGTTTATAAAAATCGAGCGTCGCCCGAGCCATGTTGATGACTTTCTCGCGCAGCGATTGCGGTTCGATGACTTCGAGATATGGACCAAACGAGACAGCGTACTCACACGCCATCTCTTCAACATCAAAACCAACCACGAACTTTCGCCAACCGCGCGCATCAGTTTCATCAGTCTCTGTGACGCGAGCGAAACGCCCGGCAAAACTCAAACGCAACCAAACCTCGGGTGAGACCCAGAACTGCGCGAGGTAGTTAGGCACATTCGTTTTGAATGTCGTCGCCGACTGCTGCCAAAACGCTGCGAGATCGAAGTCGGCGGGAATGTCTGCATGCTCATTCAAAACTTCAGCGTGGGTGATCCGCGACACGCGATAACTTCGCACCTGCCCGTCAACAGCACCGACGAGATACCATGCACTTCCCTTCGCCACGAGTCCAAACGGCACGATCAATCGCTGCACTGCTTCACAACCTGGTCCACGTTCATAAGTGACTTGCAGCTTGCGCTCGAGCCAAAGCGCTTCCTGCAAGATCGGAAGAAACGGCACTGCTTCTTCGCGTCGAGACCAGCCACTGACGTCGACATGAATACGCTGGCGCGCACGCTCCGCACCCTGTCGAAATGTCGCGGGCAAACACGCCAACAGTTTCAACAACGCGCCGTCTGCCGCCTTCTCGAGTTTCAAATCCGCCAGCACCTTCGCGGGCTGCGTGAGAAAGAGCGATTGGATTTCAGTTTCGGTGAGCCCGGTCAGACTCGTGCGATATTCACCCAGCAACGACCAGCCACCGCCCAGGCCTCTGGCTGCGATGACGGGAATGCCCACGCCGCTGAGCGCTTCCATGTCGCGATGAATGGTCCGTTCGGAAACTTCCAGACGCGAGGCAAGGTCACGCGCAGTCATCTGGTGATGCGCCTGCAACAACAGCACTATCGAAAACAATCGATCCGCTCGCACGTTTATCCTTTGCGGCTCATTTTATCGCAGAAATATGACAGCGGGTGTCATGAAACTCACGCTAAGTTGCTTTGAAGAAAAATTTCGAAGGAGATGAGCTATGCGAAAAGTGACTTATGGCGGCGCCAACAGTCTCGACAACTTCATCGCGCGCAAAGACGACTCGTACGACTGGCTTATGTGGTGCAAAGAAGCGGGCGAGATCATGCGCGACTACTGGAAAACAATCGACACCATCGTGATGGGCCGACGTACTTACGAAGTCGCTGCCAGTCACGGACCGTTACCAGTCCACAAAGGTGTGAAGACCTACGTTTTCTCGCGCACACTCAAGCAGCGTGGCAAAAAGGGACTCACGTTTGTTTCTGAAGACGTTGTCGACTTCGTCCGCCGTCTAAAAGAAGAAGACGGGAACGACATCTGCATAATGGGCGGCGGTGTGCTAGCGAAACCGTTATTTGAGGCCGGATTGATTGACGAGATCGGTCTCAACATTCACCCGATCTTGCTGGGCTCAGGCATTCCGTTATTTCACGAGATGTCGCAGCAGATCGACCTGGAGTTGGTGGAGTGCCGGCAGCTTTCGAACGGCTGCGTGTTCGTGACTTATCGCACGAAACAGGCGCGTTAAGTAGTTACAACGCGCAAACCTGTTGCCAAGCGAAAATCCCCGCGTTAACCTTCGACGCTACGAAGATGAGCTAAGCCTCGCCAAGCTGAACGCCGGCGATACTCATACTTTTAAGACAATTTGTGGGCAGTACCTTAAAGTAAGAGAGCGGCAGCACGATTCTCAGGCCGGACTACCGCTCTCGGTCGGAACGCACAGGCAACACCCACTTTTGCCTCCGGGCATGCGCTCCAAAACTGTTTAAATGAAAAGGAGCAATATGTTGATTAGGGCGAGAGGGCATATCCGATAGTGAGTCGCGCCCGACTAGTTCGGGCGTTTCGGTTGTCCTCTTGGTCGGCGCGCAGTGTAAGTGAAAATACACATAAATACAAGAGCGCATCTTCGTCAGGAGCTGTGGCCTGATGGGACGCTCGCGTCGAAACAAGCCTTTGCTGTTGAGCCAGAAGTTGTTGGCGATCAGGAAACGTCTGCAAATGAGCCAGACGGAGATGGCGCGAGCGCTTGGTCTGACGGTGCATTATTCGGCTGTTTCGAATTTCGAGCTGGGCACGCGCGAACCGGATCTGATCGTGGTCCTACGCTACGCGCGTCTCGCGGGTATTCCGATGGAGGCGATCGTGGACGATAACCTCAACCTGCCGGAGTAAGAGTTTCACGGAAAGACGCAAAGCTTAGACGAAGGCACAAAGTTAAACCTTTGCGTCTTTGCGTAAATCTTTGCGTCTTTGCGTGAAACTGCTACTTGTATGGAGCGCGCACCGCGCGACCGGGATAAACGCCCGTTTGCAGCTCGCCGTCTCTCACGATCACGACACCATTCACAATCACAAACTTTATTCCCTCAGCATACTTTGCCGGCTCCTGAAAAGTTGATCGATCACTGATCGTTTGCGGATCGAATATGGTCAGATCGGCATCAGCGCCGGCTCGAATGCGTCCCTTGTTTCGCATTGAAGGCACGCGTCGCTCGAGCCGTTGCGCCGGCATTAAAGTCATTTTCGTGAGCGCGTCCATCAAGGTCAGCGCACCTTGTTCGCGCACGTATTTGCCGAGGACGCGCGAATACGTGCCGGCCGTGCGCGGATGTCCTTTACCGTTTTCGAGAATGCCGTCGCTCGCAATCATCGTCAGCGGACTCTTGATGGCAGCCGTCACGACTTCTTCCGTCATCGAGAAAACAGCGATCATGCCGCCAACTTTACGATACTGGTCGAACGTTTCTTTCGTGAGTCGTTCGCCAGTCGCGGCCCATTGCAGATCTTTGTAGTCAATCCCAAAAACTTCCTGCCATCCTTCATCGAAGATCGCCGACTTGATGTCAGTCATGCCCGCGATGTAGGGATAACACTCGGTCGTCACATCGAGCTTGCGCGACCTCGCTTCGGCGATCATTTGCAACAACTTCGGCGTTGCTGGTCCACCAGTGCTTTGAATGTGAACGACGTGCAGTGGCGCTCCCGTTATCGCCGCGGCTGAGATCACTTCTTCGAGTGCTTGAATACTGCTGCCCGGTTCTTTCACACCCGCATGACGCATGTGAACGTGACACGAAGCACCGTAACGCGCGGCGACACGAAACATCTCGAGGATCTCCCAACGCGACGCGTTCGGCGTGTACTGAATTCCGAACCCGACCGCAACCGCGCCGCGCTTCAATCCTTGTTCGAGACTATGCTTCATCTCCTCGATCTCTGCATCGGTAGCGGCTCGGCGCGCGGCTTCCCCGGTCGGCAGAAACTTCATCGGCTCGTGCATCGCAGCCATGCGCGCCGCGAGATGCCCGGCACTCACGCCGAAGTTGATTAGCGACTTCTGTTCACGTTGCGCGTACCACGCGTCGACGTCGCCCGTGCCAACTTCGAGCTCGAGCGCGGTCGTGACGCCGTCCATCGCTTTGAAGCGATAGTTCTCTTCGTCCTGTCCGTGCTGGTGCAGATCGATAAAGCCGGGCGAGACGACGAGGCCACGAGCATCGATCACCGTGCGCCCGCGAAGTGTGTTGGTGCTGATTGTTTTGATGCTGCCGTTCGCGATGCCGAGATTGCGAACGGCGTCGGTTCTCGATTCCGGATCGATGACGCGGCCATTGAGGATCACGAGATCGTAGACGACCTGCGGACTCGGAAAAGCAGGAATCAGAAGCGCGCCAATGATCAGGAGAATAGGACCTATTCTCAAATCATCGCACCTTTCCGCGTCCCTCGACGCGCCAGACTTTCTCCACCTGCTCGCCTCGCACGCCGCAAACCTCGTCGTGCATGTTCAGCGTCGTGCAAACGTGATTCGGAATGATGCTGAGCCGATCGCCGACTCGATACCGACGCTCCGAACGCGCTACATTCAGAATCCCGTGCTCCTCGGAAAGCCGTTCGACAACTGCCGCGTGATCTTCCTTCACGAGACCAAAGCCAACTCCATCTTCTGCCTGGTACCGATCCGAAGAGAACGTCTTCGATCCACCATCGACGATCGCATGTCCCGGCACGGCCGTACTCACAATCGTGACAACCACCGAGAGCGCGCAATCGTTGCAGGAAGCAGCTTGTATCCCCGCCGTTGTTCGATCGTTGAAGATGTACATCCCGGGCCGGACTTCGTTCACACCATGAAACAAACTACTTTCGTAAGCCGTCGGCGTTGATCCACCACTGACAATCGCGAGGGACAACTGCGCGCGCGCAAAAGTCTCCAACGATCGATCGAGATATTCATTCACTCCACCGCGCAACACTGCCCGCTGCTCTGGCCCAACAGTGAAATGTCCCGGAAAGAACATCAACCCTCTGAACTCGAGCGCGGGTAGTTCAGTAATCACTCGCGCCAGCGCCAGCAGATCCTTTTCATTGCCGAGACCACAGCGACCAAACCCGACATCCATCTCGATCAACACACCAACGGTGCTTCCCTGTCTCGCAGCCGCGGCCGAGATCCCGCGTGCTGCTTCTTCTGAATCGAGCGCGACGCTGATGTTCGCTTGTTCCGCGAGGCGCGCCAGGTGCGTCGTCTTTTCTTCACCGACAATCGGATACGCGATGAGAATATCGTCGATGCCCGCGTTGAGCATCACTTCTGCTTCACCGAGTTTCGCGACGGTGATGCCGCGAGCGCCGCTCGCGATCTGTCGTTGGGCCAACTCCGGAATCTTGTGCGACTTGGTGTGCGGGCGCAGCAGCAGCTTATGCTCGCGACAGTAAGCAGCCATGCGCGCGAGGTTCTGGTCCATCACGTCGAGATCGATGACGACGGCTGGTGTTTCGAGTTCTGAGATGAGCATGAAAAGGAATTTACGGAACGATCTCGAACGGCGCTTCCTGCTTCGGCGACTTGCGCGTGACCATATCTTTGACTTCGATCCTCGCCTGGTAACGACCCGGCGCAAGATTCGTGAGCCGCAGGTAGTCAGCCTCTTCCCACACCCAACGCATCCGCCACCCGGTTGATGTAGTTGAACCACGATGCGATGAGCGTTATTTGCAGAATCCCCTTATCATCAAAACCGGCTGCGCGCAAGCGTTCGTGATCCGCAGGCGAGATGCGCGTCGCATCGCGAGTGATCTGCACCACGTAATCGAGCATCACTTTCTCCTGTTCGGAGATCGGCGCGTTGCGGTAGTCTTCTTCGAGCGCGGCTACCAACTCCTGGTCCAAGGTCACGCGACGCAGAAACTCTGCGTGAGACTCGATTCAATAATGACAACGATTCGTCACCGAGACGACGGTCGTGATCATCTCGTGCTGGCGCCTGTCGAGAGGCAATTCCGGCGACATCAACGATCCGAACGTCGCAAACGCGTGATACAACGCCTGCGGGATCAAACTGTGCGACGCAACGATTCCCGCAGTCTCGCCGTCGGCAGTCGGATGAACGGGCGTCGCATATTCGATCGGATACAACGCGCGTTGCGATTCAACCGCCTTGCGCACCTCTTCACTTTCATCGACCGCAACCGTCTTGATCCACGTCATTGAGTAGTCCTTCTTTCCACCAAACGCTTACTGCGAAATAGAAACTGGTAAACCGGAAATCCCAACGCTGTTACGGCGACGCCGAGAAACGCCTGCTTTGGTTTGTCACTGCCGAGTAGGAACAGCGTGACTGCCATCATCACGAGAAACACGATTGGCGTTACGGGAAAACCCGGCGTCAGGAAACGAACATCATTCGATTCGTCACGACGGAATTTAAACAGAGCGACGACTGTAAGCGCAACAAGTAGCACGACGACGAACATAAAATACGTCATGATCTCTCTGAAATTACCGGCGAGGACGAGCACTGAAGCCAGCAACGCCTGCAACGCAATCGCGCGCGCGGGAGTTTCGTAACGCTTGTGAAGCGTGGCTACCGAAGGGATGAATAGCCCATCGCGCGCCATCGCGAAGTACACGCGCGGCGCGGACATCACGACCGCCGTAATACTGCCGAGCACCGAGATGATCACGATCAACGAGAAGATCAAAGCGCCGGCGCGTCCGAATAAAACTTCACCTGCCTGGGCGGCGAAGGTTTCGCCCGACGTGACCTGGTCCAAGGGAACGAGGTAAACGAAAGTGAAGCTGGTCACCAAGTAAGCAATCGTCACGATCGTGACACCGTAAGCGAGTGCCCGCGGCAATGTGTGTCCCGGATTCTTGACTTCGCCGGCAAGCTTGCCGAGGTCCCACCAGCCTGCGAATGAAAAGAAAGCTCCCATCAGGCCGCCCGCGAGCGCGCCGATCAGCGGTGTTGAATTCGGCGCGCGCGTAACGAATGGAGTGAAGTTGGACCAGTCGCCGAGTTGAAAGCCGACGCCCCAGAGAAACACAAACGCGAGCAGGCCGAGTTTGAGAAACGTTATCGTTCGCACGAAGCCGGCGCCGAGTTTTACGCCGCGAATATTGATCAACGCCACGACGATGATCGTCGCGATCGCGAGCACCTTGACGCCAGTGGCCGACAGTTTGAGAACGTAGCCGGCGTAAGTCGCGAGGCCGACCGCGAGTAAAGCAGTCAAGCCAGGATCCATCACGAGAAAAGCCATCCAGCCGTACATGAAAGCGACTGCTGGTCCATACGCCTCGCGCAGGTAAACGTAGCCGCCGCCAGCTTCCGGATAGCGCGCCGAGAGTTCGCCATAGCAAAGCGCGCCGCAAAGCGCGGTGGCGCCCATCGTCAGCCAGACCAACAGCAGCCAGAAAGGTGACGCGAGCTCCTTCGCCATCCCCGCCGGCGTCAGAAAAATCCCAACAGCAATCACCTCGCCCACGATCAGCGCAGCCGCGGTCCGCACTCCGATTTGTCTTCTCAACTCACTCAAATGAAAACCTCATCCACAGATTACACAGATTGTTCAAGTCATCTGTGTGATCTGTGGATAAAAAGTTAGAAGGTCACTCTAGCTGCAAACTGAAACGCGCGTGGTCCACCTGATCCAAACACGCCGCCCGCAGTCGTCACAGGTTCTCCGAAGCTCGGCCCCAGCACATTATTGAACCCTGAATAATTGGCGGTTGAAACGCCGAGCACGTTCGTCACGTTGAAGAGATTGAACACTTCAGCGATCGGCTCGACCGTCCAACGCTCGCCGATGCGAAACACCTTCGACACTCGCACATCGAGAGACGAGAACGTGTCGCCCAACTTCACATCGTCACGCACGAGCGGCAACGGCACGCGCGGCTTGAAGCCCGTGCTCGGATCAGGATTCAGACACAACGAACCACCCGCCGCATTGATCTGTTTCAGCGCTGCATTCAACTCCGCGCCCGTATGAAACTGTCGCGCGCCAGCGTTTCTTTGCAACTCACACACTCGCGAGTTGCCGTCAGGAAGCAAAATATCGATGGGCACCGAAGAAGCGAGGGTCAGGATCGGCGCCACACGTATCGCGCCCGGCAACTCAAACACGCCCGAGAACGAGAAGCGATGACGCTGATCGTTTGGCGTTGGACCATACTCGCGACGCAAGTCGTTGGAATCGATTGGCCCATTCGAGAACGGGATCTGATCGTCGTTCGCGTAATTGAACGAACGCGAGAGTGTGTACGACGCGCGAAACTGGAACAGGTTCGCAAAACGTCTCTCAAAACTCAGCAGCAACCCGTCATACTTCGTTCTCACACTCGACTCGAGATTCTTCACGATGTCCGGACCACCGACGACCGGATTGAACGGCACCGTGCCAATGACGCGGCCGATGATGAAGTGTGTGCCGATATTGCGCACGTAGTCTGCGCGTAGCGCAAAGTTTCCGCCAAACTCGCGCTGCACGCCGACATTCATCTGCTGGACCATCGGGTTCTGTAGATCGTTGTCGATGATGTTGATGCCGCCTGCTCCCGCGCCCGGCAGCACAAAACCCGTGAACGGGTTCGCGAGCGTCGGCGCGCCCGGCGGAAACACGCCGTGCACCGGATCGAAAAGAAACGGCGGCGGGATGAAGAAGAGATTGCCCGCACGAACCTCAACCGGCAACGCACGTCCGTCAAGCCCGCGTTCGAGTGTTTGGATCTCGAGCGTCACGCGATCGTAGTAGATGCCGTAACCGCCATGAATGCTGAAGTCCGCGTCGCTGTTTGAATAGTTGAAACCGATGCGCGGCGCGAAGTTATTTTTGTCTCGGCGTCGCTCGCCGTGGAGAAATGGAAGAATCAGCGGATTCAGTTCGCCGGTGCGGCTGACGTTTTTGACATCCGTGTCGAGTTCATAACGCAGACCGAGATTGAGTGTGAACTGGCGATGCACGCGCCAGTCGTCCTGAAAGAACGCGGCGAAATAGGTGTTGTCAGCGTCAGGCAATACGAGCGAGCGATCCGGCACACCGCTGCGCAACGTCACTGCAAACAACAGATCGTTATCGTCAACACGACCATCACCGTTTCGATCGAAATCAGGGAAGTCTTCAATCAACTCGACGCGGCCTTGTTGAAAAACTTTCAGATCGAGATCCGACTCGACGCGCTGAACTTCGCCGCCGATATTGAACACGTGCTTGCCACGCACGGCGCTGTACGTATCGGCAAACTGAAAGCGCCGCTGCTTCGTCTGTTGCGGCACACGAAACGACGCGCCGTCCTGAATACTCGGAAACGTGAGCTGTGGTCCAGGCGTCACCGGCAGCGTGTCGTTACGAAAAGTGCTGAAGCTGAAGTGAAACTCGTTTACGTCGTTGGGCGAGAAGAGATGACTGTAGTTGGCGAGCAGCGTGTTTGATTTGTTCTCACTCGACTGGCGTTGCGACGCGGAGCCGATCGAGCGAATGAGCGTGCTCGCGGTGATTCCATTCTCGCGCTGAAATGAGTAACGAAAGTTGAAATGGTCATTCGAATTCGGACTCCAATCGAGTCGCTCGGTAGTCATGAAGTCGTCGAGCGGCGAGTCAGCGAAACCGCGCCGGATCGAACGTGTCGCCAGATCTCTCGTGCCTACGAGGACCACGCCGTCCTGGTGGCGATTCTCAAACGATCCGAAAAACCAGGCGCGATCCTTCTTGATTGGACCACCGAGAGCAAAAGCGTACTGCTCGCGATCGAACGGCGGCGACTCGTCCAGACTACGATCGAACGTCGCCGGCAAACCCTGCAAACTGCTGTCGCGAAAGTAAAACGAACCGGAGCCGTGCAGTTCGTTGGTGCCGGATTTCGTGATGACGTTGATGACCGACGAACCGGAGCGGCCGAGTTGTGCGGAGAAACGATTGGTGGCGATCTGAAACTCTTTGATCGCTTCCTGCGAGATGTTTTGAATCGAACCGCCGACAACGTCGTCGTTGGTATCGACGCCATCGATGATCACGTTGCCACCGCGACCGAGTTGTCCGGCAGAAGAGATCACGACGGTGTTCGTCTTCGTGGGATCGAAGTTCGGCGCGGGCACGTTGCCGGGAACGAGGAACGCGAGCTCGAGAAAGTTGCGGCCGTTGAGCGGCAGGCCCTCGACTTCGCGAGAATCGATTACACCATCGATCAATGAAGTGTTGCCATCGATCAGCGGCCGATACTCTTCCACCTGAACCTGGACAGGATCGAGAATGAGCGTCTGCACGGGCACATTCAGAGTAACCGTTTGGCCCACCCTGAGCGACACTCCCGTCCGCTCAACCTCCGTTCCATAGCCCGGCATTTTGAATCGCACCTTGTACTCACCGGGAGGCAAGTTTGAAAGGACATAGAATCCGTCTTCGTTGGTGGTCGTCTCGCGCGTGACGCCGGTAGCGACGTGGGTTGCAGTTACGTTCACGCCGCCGGCAAACGCGCCCATAGCGTCGGTGATTGCTCCGGTGAGCGTAGCGCTCGCGGCCTGTTGGGCAATCACTGAAACATGGACCAGGAAAATCACGAAGCTCAGAAGTGCCAAACGCTTCATCTGGGAGGGATCCTTTCAGACTTTGGATTATCTACTTGGATGATTGTAGGGCCAGCCCCTACAGGTGATCCAAGCTTGTCGACGCAGTTGTTAACCAATTCGCGCGCGCGTGTTTCACTCTTCGCTTCCGCAACGACGCGCACGATCGGCTCTGTGTTCGAGCCTCGCACGAGGAGCCACGCATCTGGCAGCACAACTTTCACACCGTCGCGCGTATCGAGCGGGTACTGCGCAAACTCCTGTCGCACGGTCCTGAGCACGCCTGCGATTCGATCCGAAGGACACGCGATCTTCTCTTTCACGATGTAGTAACGCGGCACGGTGTCGAGCAACTCGGTGACTGACTTGCCCGACTCGGCAAGCAAGTGAAGCACGAGCGCGATGCCGACCAGGCTGTCGCGCGCGAAGTTAATGCGCGGGTAGATCACGCCGCCGTTTCCCTCACCACCGATCACGGCGCTCTGCTGCTGCATCGTGTCAGTCACATTAACTTCACCGATCTTCGTGAGGAACACCGGGCAATCAAACTTCTTCGCGACGTCGACGATGGCTGAAGTGGTTGAGAGATTCGCGACCACCGCGCCTTTCTCGCGACCGAGCACATGAAGCGCGGCGAGCACGAGTGTGTAGTCTTCACCGATCGCTTCTCCTTTTTCAGAGACGATGGCGAGGCGGTCGGCGTCCATGTCCTGTGCGAAGCCGGCATCGGCATGATGCTCTTTAACGAGACGGCAAAGATCGCCGAGGTTTTCAGGCAATGGTTCGGCGGGACGAGGGAACGAACCGTCAGGAGTTGTGTTCAACCGAATCACTTCCGCGCCAAGGGCTTCGATCAATTTTGGACCAACGAGCGAGCCTGCGCCGTTGCAGGAGTCGAGCACGACGCGCAACTTTCGTTTTGTCGGCGGCAATGGACCAAGCGCGTCGAGAATAGACTTGATGTGCAGATCGGTGGCGCCTTCGATCTCTTCGACTGTTCGAAGATCTGCACCGCCGACTTTTGTGTACTCGCCCTGGTGATAGATATCGAGCAGCTCGCGCGCCTGGCCGGCATTCAGAAAGAGGCCGCTTGGTCCAATGAACTTCAGCGCGTTCCATTCGGCGGGATTGTGACTCGCGGTGATCGCGATGCCGCCTTGCGCGCGACGATGACGGACCTGTAGTTGGACTGTGGGAACAGGGCAGACGCCGATGTCGACGACGCGATTTCCAGTCGAGAGGATGCCGGCGATAACTGCGTGCTTCACCATCTCGCCCGAAGTTCGCGGATCGCGACCGATGACGATCGTGCCGGGACCAGTGTGCGTGCCGAAGGCTTCCGCGAAGCGCGTCAGCAGTGACGGAGTGAGCGACTGGCCCACCACGCCACGCACGCCTGAGATGCTGATCTTGAGTGTTGGTATCGCTCGCATTGCTGAAAGTGGTTTCACGCAAAGGCGCAAAGCCAAGCCGCAAAGCCGCTATGGTTTCTCGGCGACTTTGCGTCCTGCTTTGCGCCTTTGCGTGAAACTTTCTTCTTCATCTCCTAACCCGGTCGCGCGCCCAGTCAAGTAGTTCTTGCGCTTCAGACTTTTCCGATGCTTCAACGATGATCCGGATCATCGATTCCGTGTTCGACGCGCGCACGTGTACCCAACCAGACGGCATCGTCACTTTGATCCCATCCATCGAATCAACTTCCAACCCATCCTGCTCGATCGCCGCTCGAAACTCCTGCATCACCGAATACAAACGGTGCGGCGCAACGACGACGTTGTGCTTGAGAATCGTGAGTCGCGGCAGTTGGACCACGAGATCCGAGATGCGTTCGCCTGTCTCCGCGAGATACTCGAGTATCAACCCGATCGCCGCCGCGCTGTCGTGCGTCAGATGAACCTCAGGAACAGTTATCCCACCACTGCCTTCACCACCAAGCACACCATTGTGTTCACTCAAACCTTCCGAGATGTACGCCTGGCCCACGGGGGTACGCACGACGCTGCCACCGTGACGCGCCGCGATCACATCCACCGCACTCGACGTCGAAACGTTCGTAACCACGACACCCGCTTTTTTCCTGAGTCGAATATCAGCGGCGATAGCAAGCGTCATCTCTTCCGAGAGCGGCTCGCCAAGATCGCTGACGATCCCCAGTCGCTCGCCATCGGCGTCGTGGGCGAATCCCACCGCGGCGCGGCCGGCTTTCACAACCGCACGAAGTTGGGCCATCGTCTCGGGCTTCGGCTCCGGCGCATGCGGGAAAGGAGCACTGGGATTGTCATTGACTGCAAGCACCTCGCAGCCCAATTTCGCTAACCACTTCGGACTCAGAAACGAACAGGCACCATTACAACAATCAACCGCAACCGTTAACTTCTTCGCCCTGATCGTTTCAACTGCAAAACTCTCGTACAGCACGTCGATGTGCTGCTCGATAGCATCGTGCATCTGGCTCGACTTCTTAATCTCCTTCCAACTCGCCTTTGCAAACTCGCCCTGGTGAAAGATGTCGAGCAGCTCTTCGCCCTGCGTTGGATTCAGATAAAGCCCGTCACTGCGAACAAACTTCAGCGCGTTCCATTGCCACGGATTGTGACCGGCAGTGATCGCAATGCCGCCGTCGGCTTTCAGTGACTTAACTGCTAGCTGCATGCTCGGCGTCGGACACACGCCGAGATCGACAACTTCACAACCAACCGCGAGCAGTCCTGCGAGTACGGCCGAACGAATCATCGGACCAGACGGCCGCGTGTCGCGGCAAACAAGGATTCGACCTCGATCAAGGTACGTTCCAAAGCTTTCCGCAAACTCAACTGCCAGTTCTGGCGTAAAGGTCTCGCCGACGATGCCGCGAACGCCGGTGATGCCGATCTTCAGCGGTTTCATGAACTAACTACTTGATGACTGAATGCTGGAGCAGGATGCTGAACGGACTTAATTGTACCGCACGACAGAAGTATTCGTCAGTCCATCAAAAGGTGCAGATGGGGCACAATCTTTCGGCTAATCGGTGCTATTCTCTGCGCCATGAAACGCACATTGCTGATCGCACTCGCGATTTTCACACTTGCTCTGGCCACAGCTCGCGCCCAGGAACCCGTAAAGACTATCGCGGAACGACTTGGTTATCCGCGTGATACGAAGCTGTTGATCGTACATGCCGACGATCTCGGCATGACTCACTCGGTTAACAGAGCCACGATGCAGGCGCTCAAGACCGGGCTCGTTAACTCCGGCAGCATCATGGTGCCGTGTCCATGGCTTTCGGAAATTGCGGAGTACGCGCGCACGAATCCGCAAGCCGATCTCGGCTTACATCTCACACTCACGAGCGAATGGACCAACCTGCGCTGGGGTCCGGTGTCGTCAAAAGATCGCGTCAGCTCACTAATCAGTCCGGATGGTTACTTCTATCTCACTGAGACCGAGGCTGCGGAGCATGCGGATCCGAAGCAGGTCGAAATCGAGATCATGGCCCAGATCGAAAAGGCACGCGCACTCGGCATTCAACCGACGCATCTCGATTCACACATGGGAACGCTCTATCAGAACAAAGAGTTGTTTGAAGTGTTCCTGCGTGTTGCGCGTAGCCAGAAGTTGCCGGTGCGAGTTTCTCGCGCGGATTTTCCTCCCGAACTGTTGGCCCAGGGCGACGCCTACATCGATCGAGTGCTCACCATTACTCCGGCTGTTGCTCCGCAGGACTGGGCCAAGTTTTATTCCGATGCGCTCAGCAAACTGGAACCCGGAGTGACTGAAGCCGTCATCCACCTCGCTTACGACGACGCCGAGATGCAGGGCGCGACGTTCAATCATCCAAACTGGGGCGCCGCCTGGCGCCAACGAGATCTGGACTTCTTCACCAGCGAGGCCTTTCGTAAGTTGCTTCAGGAGAATCAGATCAAACTCATTACGTGGAGAGAACTAGGAAAGTTAATAAAATAGACCGCGGATTAACGCAGATTTACGCGGATAAAGAAAAATCTGCGTTAGTCTGCGTAAATCCGCGGCCCATTTTCCCTCTCTTTCTCGCGTTATTCGAATGTACGGCAGCATTTGAGCTTGCCGATATTTTTGAAGTGCCTGAAGGAGAGCACCATGAAACACGTTAAAAAGGCCCTGGCCTTGTCTGGTCTACTTGTACTCTTGACGTTCTCAGCAGCGCTGGGACAATCTGACCGGCAAACCATCATATATATTCCTTTTAATTTTTCTGCGGGTGAGAAGTCGTTCCCGGCTGGCAAGTACGTCGTCGAGCGCGTTTGGAAAGACAAAGACAGCGTGTGGGTGATCAAGCACAAAGATAATGTCGGCAAGGCAATGCTCCTTACCAGACCAGTACGTGCAAACGAAACCCAGCAAGAGACACGTTTGGTCTTCCACCAGTACGGTGATCTTTATTTTCTGTCGGAAATTTGGACCGCGGGCGACACGACGGGGCGCGAGATTCAAACGTCGGACCGCGAGAAGTCACTAGACAAAGCTGTAGCTGAGAAGCGCCAGGATCACATCCTGATCGATCGTGGCAGATAAGCAAACGGGGAGCACACACTGAAGCGACAAGGCCCTGGCTTGAAAGCCGGGGCCTTGCTTTTTCTTTCAAAGTCGACTACGAAGAAGCAATGACGATTGACAACTTCTCCCGCCGCCAGTTTATGAAAGCTGGCGGCATTGGTGTGCTTGGAGCAGTCGCTCTTCGTGCAAACGCGTGGTCCAACCAGAATCACACCTTTACGCTATTCGTGGGCACGTACACTACGGGAAAGAGCGAAGGCATTTATGGATATTACGTGACGCCACAGCCCGGCGCCCTGCAACGTTTCGACTCCTTTAAAGCGGTGAACCCATCTTTTCTGACGATCGATCAAAGCAGGAAGTATCTGTATGCAGTCAACGAAGTGCCCGACTACGAGGGCAAGCCGAGTGGCGCTGTCAGCGCTTTTGCGCTCGACTATAGTTCCAAGTACAGCTTGAGGTTGCTGAACCAACAACCAACGCTCGGCGCGGATCCCTGCTATGTGACCGTCGACAGCAAGAGCAAGAATCTGCTCGTCGCGAATTACACCAGCGGCAGCGTCACAGTTTTGCCGATACGTCCTGATGGCTCGTTGGGAACAGCAACAGACGTAAAGCAACACGAAGGCTCCGGGCCTAAAGAACAACAAAAAGGACCACACGCACATTGCATCATCCTCGATCGCGCTGAGAAGTATGCGCTGGTCGCTGATCTCGGCACCGATAAGATAATGATCTACGAGTATGACGGTTCGCGTGGGAAGTTGACGCCGAACAAACAACCATTCGTTCAGCTTCAGGCGGGCGCCGGTCCTCGGCATCTGACATTTCATCCGAATGGTAAGTATCTCTACGCAATCTGTGAACTCGACTCAACGTTGGCTTGCTTTGAGTACGACGACGATAAAGGGACGCTCAAACATGTTGAGACAGTCTCAACTTTGCCGAGCGGCTTCAAAGGCGTGAGCTACTGCGCAGACGTGCATATTCATGACTCCGGAAAGTTTCTCTACGGTTCAAACCGCGGGCACAATAGCATCGTGGTGTTCGAGATAGATCGAAGCAGCGGGAAGCTCAATCTCGTCGAGCACGTTTGGACACAGGGAGATTGGCCGCGCAATTTCGCCATCGATCCTTACGGCTTCAACTTGTTTGTCGCGAACCAGCGCTCGGATAACGTCGTGACTTTCGCCATCAACCGTGATACAGGCCGTCTGGCACTGACCCGCTTCGAAGAGATCCCCTCACCCGTCTGCCTGAAATTTTTATAGCGACAAAGAGGCACAAAAAGCACATAAAGAAAAACCTTCTCTGCTTTTCTTTTTATGTGCCTTTTGTGCCTCTTTGTGGCTAAAATGATCGGGTTTCGAAATCCTGCCTGAGGACAGCTAAATAGATGCGAAATCCCACACTTGCCCGGAGGGTAATCAGTCTTGCACTGTGCTTCGCGTTCCAACTCCCACTAGCGATCAAAGCACAAACTTCCAGCGACCTGCTCGACAGTGACGAGTTCTTCCAGCGCGCGACCCGCCGCGGTCCCGAACGAGACTACAGTCAAAGGATCGATGCCCTGCTTGCGCGAATGACGTTGGAAGAGAAAGTCGGGCAGATGACCCAACTCGCGATCGGCATGATCATCACCGGACGAGATCAGGACGCGAAGATCGATCAGGCAAAACTCGAAAAAGCGATCGTGAAGTATGGCGTCGGCTCGATTCTCAACGTTTCCGACCAGGCGTTAACCCTAGACACCTGGCATGAAATTATTAGCCAAATTCAGGACGTAGCGGTTAAGAAAACGCGTCTCGGCATTCCGATGATCTACGGCATCGACTCGATCCACGGCGCCAACTACGTGCAGGGTGCGACGCTCTTCCCGCAGGAGATCGGAATGGCCGCGACGTGGAATCCGGAGTTGATGAAACGAGCTTCGGAGATCGCGGCGATCGAAACACGCGCCGCCGGCATACCGTGGAGTTTTTCTCCGGTGCTCGATCTCGGCCGCACTCCACTCTGGCCGCGCTTCTGGGAAACGTTTGGTGAAGATCCGTATCTCGCGAAAGTGATGGGCGTCGCTTTTGTGCGTGGACTCGAAGGCACTGACGTGTCGTCGCAGAGTCACGTTGCGTCGAGCTTGAAGCACTACATGGGTTACAGCTTTCCGTTGACGGGAATAGATCGCACGCCCGCGTGGATTCCCGAGAACTACCTGCGCGAATATTTTCTTCCGACCTTCGACGCAGCAGTCAAAGCCGGCGCGCGCACGATCATGGTCAACTCGGGCGAGATCAACGGCGTTCCCGGTCACGTTAACAAACACATCCTCACCGACATTCTGCGCACAGAACTCGGCTTCAAAGGCTTCGTCGTTTCCGACTGGGAAGACATCAAGAAACTCGTGACGACGTGGCGCATCGCTGCGACTGAAAAAGAGGCGACACGACAAGCGGTCATGGCCGGCATCGACATGAGCATGGTGCCGAACGACTACAGCTTCGCCGATCATCTCGTCGCGCTCGTTAAGGAAGGCGCAGTGCCGCAGTCGAGAATCGACGAAGCAGTGCGTCGCATACTGCTCGTGAAGTTTGAGCTCGGGCTTTTCGACAAACCGATGCCTGACCCGTCGCTGAAGTCGAAGTTTGCGTTGCCGGAGTATCGCGACGTGAGTTTGCAGGCGGCGCGCGAGTCGATCACGCTCCTGAAGAACGCGAACAACATTCTGCCCCTTGCTAAGACAGCGAAGGTGCTCGTCACTGGTCCAACTGCCGATTCGCTCGTCTCGATGAACAATGGTTGGACCTACGTTTGGCAGGGTTCGGAAGAGAGTCTCTATCCGAAGGATCGAAACACGATCCGTAAAGCGATCGAAGCAAAGCTCAGCGCGGGCAATGTTACGTTTGTGCAAGGCACGCGCATCACGCGCGCGCCCGGTCCTTCAAACAGCACGCCGACGGATCAGGAAGAAGAGGTTGATATCGCGGCGGCTGTGCGTGCGGCGCAGAATGTCGATGTCGTCGTGCTCGCGCTCGGGGAAGGATCGTATTGCGAAACGCCCGGCAACATCACCGATTTAACGATCGGTGAGCCGCAGATGAAACTCGCCGAAGCGCTCAAAGCAACCGGAAAACCGATCGTGCTCGTGCTGGTCGAAGGACGTCCACGCATCATCAATCGCATCGCTGACAATGTGAACGCGATCCTGATGGCTTATAACCCGAGTCATGAAGGCGGCACAGCGATCGCCGACATTTTGTTTGGCGACGTGAATCCCAGCGGCAAGCTGCCGTTCACTTATCCGCGCACGCCGAATGGCTTGATCAATTACGATCACAAACCTTTCGAAACTGAAAACACTGCGTTCGGCAACATGGCGTTCAATCCGCAGTTTCAGTTTGGCGATGGGCTGAGCTACACGACGTTCACGTACAGCGATCTGCGCGTTAGTAAGCAGACAATCACAGCGAATGAAGAGTTGCCGGTGTCAGTGACGGTGACGAATGCGGGGCAGCGCGCGGGCAAGGAAGCGGTGCTGGTCTACGTCAGCGATCTCGCGGCGTCGATATCGCCGCCGGGCAAACGCCTGCGACGCTTCGCGAAGATCACTCTGCAACCCGGCGAGAAACGCACGTTGACTTTCAAGCTACGCAACGAGGATCTGTCGTTCATCAACGCGGAGAACAAACGCGTCGCCGAGCCCGGCGAGTTTGAAGTTAAGATTGCTGGTCTAACCCAGAGATTCACGTTGAAGTAAACCTTTGCGCCTTTGCGTCTTCTTTGCGCCTTTGCGTGAGATCTTGTTTCACGCAAAGCCGCAAAGAGGACGCAAAGGCGCAAAAGAAAACCAATAACTACATGAAAAAATATCTCGCGATAACAGCAGTTCTGACCTGCGTCGTAATTGCAAACGCGCAAGAGAGTCCCGAACTCAACCTGATGCCGGTGCCGGCGTCGATCAAGCTTCAGCAGGAGCGGCTCGCGGTTGACGCAAACTTCCGCGTCGCAACGCGCGGGCATTCGGATGCGCGTCTGCAAGCCGGCATCTCTCGTTTCATCAAACGCCTCGAAGGACGCACAGTCCTGACACTCTCTCCTGCTCTCGCGGCCGACGATCAGACCACGCCCCTCATCGTTCACTGCGATGGCCCAGGGCAAAACATTCCCTCCGTCAATGAAAACGAGAGTTATCGCATTGACATCACGCGCCGCCAGGCAATGCTCACCGCACCCACCGTCGTCGGCGCGCTTCGTGGACTCGAGACACTCCTGCAACTACTCGACGTCGATCGCAATGGTTACTTCTTCCGCGGAGTTCAGATCGACGATCAACCGCGCTTCCCGTGGCGCGGGTTGTTGATCGACGTAGCGCGTCACTTCGAAACAATCGAAGTGCTCAAACGCAATCTCGACGCGATGGCAGCCGTGAAGTTGAACGTCTTCCACTGGCACTTAACTGAAGACCAGGGCTTTCGTGTCGAGAGCAAGAAGTTTCCAAAACTGCACCAGCTCGGCTCCGACGGCAACTACTACACGCAGGAACAGGTGAAAGACATCATCGCTTACGCGCGCGATCGCGGCATTCGCGTCGTGCCCGAGTTTGACATTCCCGGTCACAGCACGAGCTGGCTGGTGGGCCATCCCGAGCTTGGCAGCGCGCCTGGTCCATACACGATCGAGCGGCGTCCGGGCATCTTCGAACCCGCACTCGATCCCACGCGCGAGGACGTCTACAAGTTTCTCGACACGTTTCTCGGCGAGATGGCCGCGCTCTTTCCCGATGACTACCTGCACATCGGCGGCGATGAGAACGAAGGCAAGCAGTGGGATCGCAACCCCGCGATCCAGGAGTGGATGAAGAAAAAAGGGATCAAAGACAATCATGCGCTTCAGGCTTATTTCAACACGCGCCTGCTGAAGATTCTTCAGAAGCACGGCAAGAAGATGATTGGCTGGGACGAGATCCTGCAACCGGAGTTGCCGAAGGACGTTGTGATTCATTCGTGGCGCGGCACCGCGGCGCTCGCCGAAGCCGCGAAGAAAGGTTACGACGGCATTCTCTCGAATGGTTATTACATCGATCTGATTCAACCTGCTTCGCAGCACTACGTTGCCGATCCATTGCCTGCGGACAGCACCTTGACGCCCGAAGAAGCAAAGCATGTGTTGGGAGGCGAAGCGACGATGTGGGCTGAGTGGGTGACGCCGGAAACGATCGACTCGCGCATCTGGCCGCGCACCGCTGCGATCGCCGAACGATTGTGGTCGCCGCGAACTGTCAACGACATTCCCGACATGTATCGAAGGCTCGCAGTGATCAGTCTTCAGTTGGAAGAGTTGGGACTGACACACAAGAAGAACCAGGCGATGATGTTGCGTCGTCTCGTGCGCAACGAAGATATTGGACCACTGCGCACACTCGTTTCCGTGATCGAGCCGGTGAAGGAGTATCGCCGTTACCAGTTGCGACCGCAGACGATGCTGAGTCCGCTCACGGGCGTCGTCGACGCTACGCTTCCCGACAGTGACACCGCGCGCCGGTTTTCGTGGATGGTGCGAGAGTTTTTGAATGATGGACCACGTTATCAACTCTATCGCCCGGAGCTGAGCCAGATGCTCGCCGACTGGCAAACTTCCGGCGCGTCGCTCAGTCCGATGATCGATCGTTCGCCGGCGTTGAAAGAGATCAAGCCGCTCGCGCAAAATCTTTCGCAACTAGGCACGACCGGCATCGAAGCGATCACGTATTTGAAACTCGGCATGCCGCCGCCGCGCGAATGGCGCGACGCCAGTCTCGCTAAAATTGAGGAGGCGGCAAAACCCTACGGCGCGCTCGAGTTCGTAGTAATCTCCGGCGTCAAGCAATTGGTCAACGCCGCCGCCGACACGAAGAGATAGCTACGGCGCCGAGATTCCGGCGCCCTCGACGACTTTCACATAAGTATTCAAAGGTGGGTTCGTGAGGCGATCGACTTTCCCACTGGGCCATCGTATCTCTACCGAATCGAACTTCTTTGCTGCACCGATACCAAGTATCTCGCGCGGATCGTGTGAGGAAAGATAGCTGCCACCGCCTGTTTTCAAACGACTTCGTTTCAAAGCTCCAGCTTGCCACGTAATCACAGCTCCAACCGCGGCGGGATTACTTTTCGTCGCCACCAGCGACAGGCCAATCCAGTTATTTCTATTCCCTCCCTCATTGCGCAGCAGTACTGGCGCCTCACCGTTATTCGAAATCAAAACGTCCAGGTCGCCGTCATTGTCAAAGTCTCCAACGGCCATTCCCCTGCCGGAAAATTCCCTGGCAAAAACACTCCCCGATTGCGCGCTTACGTTTTTGAAAGTTGTGCCGGTGTTTTCGAACAGCAGTAAAGGCTCTTTGTATTTCACTCGAGCCGCTTTCATTTCAATCAAGTCGTCCGGATGGCCATTCACGAGTAGGAGATCAGGATCGCCATCATTGTCGAAGTCGAAGAACTTTAGGCCCCATCCACTTAGCAATTGCGTAGCTGGCGCAATTTCTCCTGGTTCATCAACAAAGGTCTGGTCCCTTTGGTTGTGGTAAAGACTAAAAAACTCCTGATCGATATTAGCTACGAACAAGTCTTGCCAACCATCACCATCGAAATCAGTAGCGTCGACACCCATACCTGAGCGCGGTTTGCCGGCGTCGCTGTATGCAACCCCCGCCTGCAGCCCGATTTCCTCGAATTTGCCTTGTCCTTTATTCAGAAAGAGGAAATTCGCAACTGTATCATTCGCTACGAACAGATCCATTAAGCCATCATTGTTTACATCGGTGGCAACGACTCCGAAGGATTTACCTGGTGAGCCGGCAATACCCGACTTTTTACTAACGTCGGTGAACGTGCCGTTCCCGTTGTTATGGAATAAATAGCTGGGCCGGGGTTTGAAGATTCTCGGTATGCAATAGTAGTTCTGGGTCATCGTCTGATCGACGCACAATCGGTGTTGCGATTTATCAAACTGCACAAAGCTCGAAACAAACAAATCCAGCTTTCCATCATTGTCGTAATCGAACCAAACCGCGCAGGTGGACCAACCCTGCGTTGTCACACCTGCCTTATCAGTTATGTCCGTGAATGTTCCGTTCTTGTTATTGTGATACAGAATGTTGGACCCGTAATTTGTCACGTAGAGGTCTGGCCAGCCGTCGCCATCGTAGTCTGCCACTGCGACGCCCATACCGAATCTACCTCCCGCGAGTCCGGCTTTGTCGGTGACATCGGTAAAGGTTCCGTCGTGATTGTTTCGGTAAAGCGCATTTTTTAGGGGAGCCGCTGGTGAATAAAAATCGGAAGCACCGCTATTCACCAGAAAGATATCCATCCAGCCATCGTTGTCATAATCGACAAAGGCGCAACCGGCACCGACTGTTTCAGGTAAAAATCGCTCAGCAGAATGGGCATTGTCGTGAACCCACTTTATGCTGCTGGTTTTGGCGGGTACCTCTTGAAAGGTCACGCGCGAGCTCGTAGTAGCAGGGCTTCGTTGGGCGCGCGGGTACGAAGAGAACCCGAGAATTAGAAGTGTTACGAGGACAACTGTGGAAATCTTCTTCATTGAATCAAGATTTCGGAATCGAGGGTGGTACCTTAATTTGAAGATCTTCTCTGCGGCCCGCTGCGTATCTCTGCGTTCTCTGCGTTGAAATAGCTCTTTAACGCAGAGCACGCAGAGATACGCAGAGGGTCGCAGAGATTACTTCGATCTAATCGGGTCGGATGGGCGTTATCGCATCCGATTCGTTCTCCTCCGTCTTACCTTCGGTTTTCAGTTTTTCGATGAGGCGCATCTCTTCCTGCGCCCGTTGTGGGTCTTTTAAGCGCGCGTACAAAATCGCGAGATTGTAGTGGGCCTTGGAACTTTCGGGATTCAGTTTGACTCCAATCTCCAGTTCCTGCCGCGCACGCTGGTAATCTTTCAGCTTCAGGTAAACTGCGCCTAACGCGATATGCGCGTTAGCGAATAACGGGTCCAACTGAATGGTTCTTTGAAACACCTCGACGGCTTTTTGGTCCGCCCCTTGTTCCTGCGCAATCACTCCCAGATAGTAGAAGGCCTCAGGCGAGCGCGTTTGCTTTTGAATAGCCTTCTCGAGCCAGACTTGAGCGTCAGCAAACCTCTTTTGTTTCAGCAGCACGTAGCCGAGGTGCAACTGTGCCGCAGCGTTGTCCGGCTGATGTTTAAGACATTCACGGAAACTTTCTTCTGCATCCTGGAGAACCGGCTTCTTCACGGTCAGTTGCACCATGCCAAGCACCAGGTAGTAAGAAGGCTCGTCTGGCCGAAGTTCAATAGCTCTTTTCAGGGCGCCGATTGCTTCATCAACTAAATTCAATCCCGATGCAGCTAAAGCGAACTTATAAAGCCGATCAGGTGAATCCCCGAGCAGACTTTGCGCCCGGCGGAGGTAGTCCAGGGAAGCAGTAGCGTTTAATTTCGCCTGCGACACTCGAGCCATCCCCAGCAATGCGTCTGCATTGTTGTCCTGTTGCGCAAGTACGGCTAAATAACTCTTCTCGGCTTGATCAAAGTTTCCCTTCTTAAAATAAGCATCGCTTAACACAACGAGCATCGGAACTGTGAGTGCGCGCGATTGCCCTGCTTTTTCAATAAAGGTGATGCACTCGTCATAACGTGCCTGAGAGAGCAACAGCCAGGCGAATTTGTAAATCGCGTCAGCGTTTTCGGGATCCAATCGCAGGACTTCTCTTAATTCGACAGCCGTCTTGTCGGGCATACCTTTAAGTAAGTAAAGGTAGGCCAGGTTCATATGTGCTCCGACTAATTGATTATCAGCACGCACGGCGCGGGTGAAGAGTGTTTCCGCATCATCGAGCCTGCCCTGCTTTGCGCGAATGGTGCCAAGTAGATCAAGTGCGGCGGCGTTGTTCGGCGCCGTTCTCAAGAGCGACTGAAGGTTCTTTTCGGCCTCATCCAGACGGTTATCGACGATGAACGCGGCGGCTTGCTCAAGCTTCTTGCCGAAAGCGTCACTCTGCGCCGCAGCGCTGTGCGATACCAGCAAAAGGAATAGAAAAGCGATTAATGTCCTATTCATAACCCATCAAATCGGGACATCGTTAACGCCGCGAGGCGGTACGAAAGTCTTTTTGATCGACTAAGCCCTGGCCCTCTTTAATCGTAACGATCTTGTTCACATTCGCATTAGTAACTTTGTCAGTCACACCGCTTGGCCAGCGAATCTCGATCACATTAATCTTTGTTCTCTTCTCCAGGCCGAAATGCAGCCTGAGATCATTCTGCGAAATGTAACTTTCCCCGCTTCGTACCTCGTCGAGTTGAATCAAGTCACCAGACACGACTTTAACCCTTGCGCCTATTCCGTCGCGATTACTCTTCACTCCTACCAGTTTTATCAATACGGAATTGTTTGTATTGCCGCCGTCATTTCGAAGGACTTGAGGCCCTCCGTCGAGATTGTTAATGACAATATCGACGTCGCCGTCATTATCCAAATCTCCAAATGCAGCGCCCCTGCCGACGCGCTTCTCCTTGAAGGGCGCGCCTAGTTGTTCAGCAATCTCACTGAAGGTTCCGTCCCGGTTGTTCTTGTGTATGAAATTACGCTGACGAAAAGTCGGTAGCTGGGGATATACATGACCGTTGGCGACGAACAGATCGACCCAACCGTCGTTGTCATAGTCGAAGAATTTCGTTCCCCACCCGACGTAAGGCAGACTGACGGCTGCAACTTTTGCCGCATAAGAAACATCGGTAAAGGAGTTTGGTCCATCGCAGCGGTACAGCGTGTTGTAGTCGTCGTCGAAGTTGGTGACAAACAGATCCAGCTTTCCATCATGATTGTAGTCGCCCAACGTCACACCCATTGATCCCTGCTCGCTGCCATTCTCATTAACGGCGGTTTCC
>JADMIO011486878.1_pt1 | contig 93279 bp, 87 predicted proteins | sample 8958161 | NCBI WGS metagenome assembly JADMIO01 (sample SAMN16585339, study PRJNA669376) | soil metagenome | isolation source: Crop rotation soil | place: USA: Cullars Rotation, Alabama | collected 2011
CGCGACAACTTGTCCACGTGGAATTCTAAGCTTAGGATCCCAATGTGCTGGAAAGAATAGCTGCTCTGCTGGCCGACGGCTTAAAGGACACGAATGGGCTGATAGCTCAGGTCGAAGCCAGCAACCTGCCGGACCAAGCCAAGTACGATGTGGTGTACGAGCTCCGCACAAAGCAGGCGCAGTTTGAGCGGGGTATAACGCAGGCACTGGGCGTCACGATTGAGGCTACCGTCGCACCGAAACGCGAGCCGCCACGGAATAATTTCGCCGCGAATGGTCCTGTGGAATCCTTTGCACATGCTGTGCCGGGACAAGATTTCGCAGTAAAAATTCACCTCAATAATCCAGCATCGACAGCATTGAAGCTCAATCGCCTATGGCTTTCAACGCCACCCAACGAAAAGTGGACGATTGCGCCTGAAGCTCCCCCGCCTCCCCCGCCGCCAGCACCTGCAGCAGCTCCAGACGCTGCGGTTACCCCCGTGCCGGCCGCTCCTGCGCCCAAAACGGCTGAGAAAGTGGCACCAGCGGTTGTCAGCATTCCAACGAGTGTGGGTGCAAATCAAGCGATTGACCAAAGGTTTTCAGTTCGCGTGCCGGAAAACGCGGCAGTAACGCGTCCCTACTTTGTGCGGCCAAATGACGAACAACCGTACTATGACTTAATTGACGAGCAATACCGCAACCTCTCGACCGCGCCTTACCCACTCGCCGCGTGGATGGAATTTACCTACAACGGCGTAGTCGTGCGGACAGGCCAAGTGGTACAGACTGCCAGACAAGAAACCGGCCCGGGAATGGTTCTGAACCCGTTGATGATCGCTCCGCCAGTTTCTGTGCAAATTACGCCCGCAGCCGGAATCGCCCCGTTGGGTGAGAAATCGTTCGCGCTATCCGCGTTAGTCAGAGCCGAAGCGGAGAATGGCGCGAAAGGCAGCGTGCGGCTGGATTTGCCTGCGGGTTGGCGTGCCGAGCCGGGTGTAGCCTCGTTCACGATGGAACGCGCGGGCCAGCAACAAAGCGTCAGCTTCCGCATCTTCCCCGATCGACTCGAAGAAAAACCTTACAGCGTGACGGCTGTCGCGGAATCAGCGGGACATCAGTATCGCGAAGGTTTCGTTACGGCGGGCTATCCTGGTCTGCGCCCTTACAATCTCTACATACCTGCCACGTATCGCACGTCAGGCGTCGACGTCAAAATTACGTCAGGACTCAGGATCGGTTACATCATGGGTACCGGCGATGCCGTGCCACAGTCGCTTGAGAACATCAGCGCTCAAGTGGAGTTCCTGGGACCGCAAGACATAGCCAAAGGCGACCTGCAGAGGTTCGACGTCATTCTTCTTGGCGTACGGGCATATACTGCTCGGCCCGAACTTGCGACGAATAATCAGCGCCTCCTCGATTACGTGAAAAACGGAGGTGCAGTCGTCGTGCAGTACAACTCGGTGCAATACGATCACAATTTTGGTCCGTATCCATACAGTCTGCCGGCAACTGCGGAAAGAGTCGTCGACGAACACTCGCCCGTGCAATTTCTAGATCCGAAAGATCCGCTTCTGACGTGGCCTAACCGGATTACCGAAAAGGATTTTGCGGGATGGGTGGAAGAACGCGGTCACAGCTTCATGAAAACCTGGGACCCGCATTACAAAGCTCCACTCGAAATGCACGACCCCGGTCAGGACCCTCAGGCAGGTGGACTGATTTATGCGCCGTATGGACGCGGAGTTTACGTCTATGTCGCGTTTGCGCTCTATCGGCAGCTGCCGGACGGCGTGCCGGGAGCGTACCGTCTGATGGCCAATTTGCTCAGCCTGCCACGGAATCCGGGACTAGTGCAATCACCCGCGGGCCCGGCGCAAACAACAGCCCCCACACGATAGGCCTTACAACCCGCCTAACAGCTAGCTGATCGCCACCAATTTTGTCGGTGTTTAGTTGAACTTCGCTGATTGCATCTCGACGATTTCGGATTCAACCGGGCGAGGAGGTCGAAGGGGCAGAACTGAGAAGAAGCGCGAGCGACAAGGCGCGCAGCGATAAGCTGGGATTCGTGCCAACCGGCAGAACCAGCCTTTTAATGGGGCCATGTGCTGTCGGGAGATCCGCTGCAGATCGAAATTTCCGCATCGCGTGCAGTGCGCGACTAAAGAAAATTTTACCGCCACACTGCGCGCGTAGAAACGCGCGTTACACCTTACGCAGCGCCACGGGCGCAAACCGATCGCGCTGAGCAAATAATCCTTCACTCCGTGACGTCGCGAACGTTGTGACTGCCCAGCAATGCATTGGGGACAAAGCATTGGACACCTGGCGCTGAGATGGAAGCTGGAGGGGAGCATACCCCGAACGCCTGCGCAGTCGCAAGCGTACCGTACAGCCACAGTGTAAAATAATATTCTGGAACCTCAGGAGAGAAGATGGCCGCCTATACCGACGAGCACGCCCGAGCTGGCGTACGTGCCGAATTGCCGAAGCTTGAGACCTGGCCCAACCAATTTCCCGGTTACGTCATCACCACGACGTTTCCCGAATACACCTCGGTATGCCCAAAGACCGGAATGCCCGATTATGGGACGATCATCATTGAGTATGAGCCGCGCCGCCACTGCCTGGAGCTGAAGGCGCTCAAAATGTATCTGCTGGCATATCGCAGTCTTGGCATATTTTATGAAAACGCAGTGAACCGCATCTTGCGTGACATTGTTGCTGCCACCAAGCCTGTGCGGTGCACCGTACGCGGCGAATTCACTCCCCGTGGCGGCCTGACCACGACGGTGGAGGCGCAGTGGCCGGCACGAAAAAGCCGACCGAGCCGCTCATAGACAACCTGTCACGTCTCAGGGATAATCAAACATGATAGAGCAGATTCGGGCATGAATCTGCCGCCAAACCTTGGCTGGGCGAAGGAGTGAAATGCGATGAGTATTACCCCCAATACACCGCAGGTGAACGAAACGTACGTGGCGGAACCCGCATCCACGCCGCGCTGGATTCCTATCGTCATCATTCTGCTCTTTGTGGGGCTTGGCGTTATTGCCTACATGGGGTACAAGTCGCGAACACAGTTACAGAGCGACCTGACTACGGCGAATGCCCATTCTGATCTCCTGAGTAAGGAACTTGAGCAAACGAACAGCCGGGTTGCGCTGTTGCGCGGCCAACTGGACGTGACATCCCAGAAGCTGGGGCTCACGCAAACTGAATTGGCGCGTGCCCGAACGCTGGCGCAGACAATTCAGAAACAGCAGCAGGAAAACGACGCCAAGCTCGGACAGCAAATTGGCGAGGTGAAGCAGGAAAGCGAAGCCAAAATCGGCCAGGTTTCCACTGACCTCACCGGCGCGAAGACCGACATCGCAAGCACCCGCAAAGATCTCGAAGATACTCGCAACAAACTCACTTCGACCGTCGGAGATCTTGGTGTGCAGAGCGGCTTGATTGCTCGCAACCGCGAGGAAGTAGAAGCTCTGAAACGCCTGAATGAGCGCAATATTTATGAGTTCAACCTCACCAAATCAAAAGCCCCGCAAAAGGTGGGTCCTATTCAGGTGACATTGCGCAACACGGATCCCAAGCGCTTTCGGTTTACGATGACGGTGATCGCGGACGACAAGGCCATCGAAAAGAAAGATCGCAACGTGGATGAACCCATGCAGTTCTACGTGCGCGGGAACCGCGTTCCGTACGAGATCGTCGTATTCGAGGTCAGCAAAGACCGAGCGACAGGATATCTCTCAACCAGCAAGGATGTTGCTTCAGCGGCCGGTCCTGCTGCGGCAGCTCCCGCAAAAGCTCAATAGCGCGAAACATTAACTGAACCCCAAAGAATTGTGGGCAATGTCACATGGTAAGACCGGCCGGCGCACACACGCCGGCCGTGAGATTTTGTGACACCCTTTGCACGGGCTTTCGCGCCACGGCACGTCACGGCCGTTTTTCTGCTGTTGTGCAGTCCTGTTGTGGTCGGATATTCCGCGCCACCCCCCCAGCCCCAGATTTCTGTTGTCGTTAATCTCGTTACTGTGCCCGTCACCGTATCCGACCCGCGCGGCGCATTCGTCAGCGGCCTGAAAGAGCAAAATTTTCGAGTTCTGTTAGATGGAGCTGAGCAGGCGATCGAATACTTTGCTTCCGACCAACAACCCGCACAAGTGCTCATCCTCATTGAGACCGGGCCTGCGGTCTACTTGCTTCGCCATGAGCACATTTCCGCCGCGGCCGTATTGCTCAATGGACTTGCTCCCGCTGACACCGTTGCTATCGCCAGTTACAGCGACATTCTGCGCCTGCACTTAAACTTCACTGCTGACAAACAACAGGCGGCAGCCGCGTTAGGTTCATTGAACTATGGTTTGGGTTTAGCGCAACTTAATTTCTACGACAGCCTTGGAGCGGCCGTCGACTGGATCACAGCCGGCGAGAAACGCACCATTATTGTGATGGCGACTGGACTGGATAGCTCTGGAACTGCTCGCTGGCCGCAACTTGAAGCGAAACTCCGCCAGAGCAATGTCATGGTAGTGCCTGTAGCGTTGGGCGGCGACTTGCGGGACACGAAAGGAAGTAGCCGGCGCAAGAACTCGCATGACGCAAACAGCGCGGATGGGCGTCCCGCTGCAGCATTGGCCGGTGAACCGCATCTGCAAGCGGAGATGAGCTTCGCAGAATCCGATCGAGCGTTCGAAGCTATTGCCGCTGAAACGGGCGGCCAGGTTTTTTCCCCGCGCTCTGCATCCGACTTCGAGCAAGCCTATGCGCGCATCGCTTCAGTTTTACGCCATAGCTACAGCGTCGGGTTTCACGCGCCCGTTCACGATGGGCGCTATCACGCAATTCAAGTACAAATTGTTGACGACAAGGGGCAGGAGATTCAGGCGAAGGGTCGCGGTCCGGCTTACCGGGTGAACGCACGCCGTGGATTCCTGGCGCCGGCGCAATAGGCGACAGGCGAGCTACTCGAACTGTTTCAGGGTCAGGGCCATCTGTCGCAGGCGGTCGTCAACTTTCGCATAGACGGTGTCCGGTTCGAAATGCCCCAGCGAATCGCGGGTGCCGGCGGTAATGCCGGTCATGATCTCAATTCCCTCTTCGACATGGGCCACTGGATGTACGTGGAACTCGCCGCGCGCAACCGCCTCAATCACATCATCGCGCAGCATCAGGTCCTCGACATTTTCAATCGGAATGAGCACACCCTGCGTGCCGGTAAGTCCGCGCACGCGGCAAACGTCGTAGAACCCTTCGATCTTTTGATTGACGCCGCCAATTGGCTGCACAACTCCCTGCTGATTGACCGAGCCCGTCACCGCAAAATCCTGACGCAATGGCACATCCGCGAGAGCCGAGAACAGCGCATACACTTCGCTGGAACTGGCACTATCCCCGTCCACGCCCGAGTAGGACTGCTCGAAACAGATACTCGCGGCAAGCGACAACGGCTTGTCTTGCGCAAATTGCGATCGCAAATATCCGGCGATGATTTGCATCCCCTTATCATGTAAGCGGCCGCTCAAATTTGCTTCACGTTCTATGTTGATCAATCCCAATTTACCGAGTGCGGTGGAAGCCGTAATGCGCACCGGTTTGCCGAACATGTATCCGCCGATTTCGAGGATGCTGAGCCCGTTAACCTGGCCAACGCGAGATCCCGCGGTGTCGATCAGCAGGGTGCCTTCAGCGATCATCTCGCGAATCTTTGTTTCGATCAGGTTGTGGCGCTCGACCTTGGCTTCACGCGCGGCTCGCAGGTGTACGGCGGTAACGGGAGTCTCGCCGGATTGCCGCGCACTGTAACAGGCTTCGCGCATCAGGTCGGCAAGATCAGAAAAGCGCGCTGTGACTTTGTTGCGGCGGCCCGCCAGCCGCACACCGTATTCGATCATCGCTGCGACCGCGGTGCGATCAAACGGGCACAAGCCTTCATCCTCGCAAAGCTTCCGGAGGCGCCCGCTATATTGGCGGATCACCTCGTCGTTCATTTCTGTTTCTTCGTCAAACTCGACACGCACTTTGAAAATCTTTTTAAACTCTTCTTCATACTCATACAGCAGTTCGTACAAATCACGGTCGCCGATGAGCACGATTTTAACGTTCAGATCAATCGGCTCGGGTTTAAGCGCGGAAGTGCCGAACGGGAAGAAAAGTTCCATGGGCTGAATTTCCAGCTTGGAGTGATTCAGCGTGCGTTTCAGGGTTCGCCATACTCCGCCTTCGGTGAGCGTATCGAGGGCGTACATGATCAGAAATCCGCCATCGGCGCGCAGCACCGAGCCGGCTCGCAAATCCATGAAGTCGGAGGTCCACACCCCGCGCGAATCATAGCTGCGCTGGATCGTACCGAACAGGTTGGCATACGTGGGCGTGGTCTCGAAGATTACGGGCGAAGAGTCTTCTTCATTGTGTCCGAGTAAAACGTTTACGCCATACACGCGGAACGGATCACGATCTGAAAGGGCTGCTTTGGGAACGGCTTCGCTGCTCGGCCCGGTCGAAGGCTCTTCTTCACCTTCACGCTCCTTAAACGGGTCCAGATTATCGAGAATGTTGTGCCGCACTTCCTCCAGATATTCGGCCACCCGCGCAACGTCGTACTTTTCCTTCAGCTCTTCGATGAAGCCGTCCACCAGCACAGAGGCAGCCTCTTGCTCCAGATAGCTCAGCTCGCTCGCCAATTCGCGCGAAAGAGTCAGAGTTTTGCGATACACAACGGTAAATTCCTGCCGGAACTGTTCGTATTTCCGTTCCAACTCTTCGGCGATAGGCGTTTCGAGCTTGCCCTCATGCACGAGCTTGGGGACATCTTCGATCGGCACCATCTGTCCTTCAAGCACCGGAAAGATTTCAGGCAGCGCGACAGCACCGACTTGCATGTGTCCGAGCGCGAACTGTTCACGCGCAATGCGCCGCGTGAAATCGTCCATAATTTCTTTTTCGCGAAGCGTGTAGCGATCGACGATGCGGTTCTTCTGCCGCTGGAACGGTTCGCCCTCGAAAACCTGCGGGATGCGCCGCCGCAAAAACTCGATGCCGGTCTGCATATCTTTCTTGAAGCTGTTTGCGCGCCCGCGGGGTAAGGTGAGCAGACGCGGGCGGTCGGGATTTTTGAAATTGTTAACGTAACAGCGGTCCGGCGACATCTCCGCTTTCGGCTGTATCTCCTCGATCATGCGCTGAATCATGCCGCCGCGGCTGGTGCCGGAAAGTCCGCAGACAAATACGTTGTAACCGGGCGCACCCAGCTCCACGCCCATCTTCAGTGCGCGAAGCGCTCGCGCCTGACCCAGGGGACCGGCGATCGGCTGAGCTTCAGCCGTGGTCTCATAAGGGATGCGCGCAGGATCACAACACCAGCGAAGCTTATCCGGAGTCAACTCCATCGGTTGTGTCGCGGGTTTAGTAGCCATGGACGTTTCCGAACGGGTTACTCTAGCACAGCACAGCGGAAAGCACGTGGTTGCAGAGCGGAACATGCGCAATTCGCAATACAGAAACGTCTGCCCGAACTGATGGTCAATAATGATGAACGCGTCGGCCGTCCGCATTGCTACGCACGTGCGTCGCTGTGCGAGTGTTATCATTAATATCAGGGACCCAGCATGCTTGAACCTACCACCTGCCCACACACGCGCAGACAGCTTATCGCCAAGGACAACGAAGCGGAGTACATCGAGTGTCTGGATTGCGGCGCTATTCTGGAAGCGGCGGAATTGACGACCGCTCCTCGTTCAGAAGACGCCAAGGCGGACTCGTCGGGTGCAAATGAATCGCTGTCAGACGCGTAACGGGTAGAAGCCGTTCGCCCGGACTGTTGCAGATTACTGGAATCCGATCTTTTCGATCACACGCAGAACTTCGTCTCGGGACACGTCGTAGAGTGGCCGTTCATCTTCCTGCTCGAGACGCTCGCGGAGAAACTCGGCGGCGATGAAGCTGATCTCGCGGTCGCGTAGGTTGCGCCCTGCGCGCTCACGGAACGCCACGATTCCAGGGTGCGCAACACCCACGACGGTGCTCTGCCCGTCCACATAAAACTTTGCGTCGACTGTATCTGCGTGGCGCGTCGAGATAGCATTCCACAGATGCGAAAACTCGACGTGGTACGCCTGATGTGTAAGCTTTGACGGAACATCGAAGGGACCCACAAACTCCCTCATCGACCCGCGGTTCACTATTGTATGCGCCACTGGCATTCGGCCTCGCGAAGCTCCAGACCTACCGCTTTACTCCGGAGGTAACCGCTTCCGCATGCGAATACGTGCGTACCGCAGCACCAACGCCTGCTCCGGATTCCACGTGCGCGTTCTGATCGAGCAGCACCTTTTCAAGTCCCGCCAGGAATAACAGGATGTGCCTGGATTGGCTGCCGTAGCCCAACAGTCCAACCCGCCATATTTGCCCTTTGAGAGCGCCTAGACCTCCGGCGATTTCAATTCCGAATTCTTCGAGCAGTTGACGCCGGACCAGTGCATCCTGAACACCCGCAGGAATACGTATGCTGGTTACCGTCGGGAGGCGATCCTTGGGGTCGGTGACAAACATTTCCATGCCCATGGCTTCGAGCCCCGCGATAAGCGCGTGTTGGTTCTGCAGGTGACGCTCCCAACTGGCCTGCAGTCCTTCCTCGAACAGGATTCGGAGCGCTTCCCGTAAAGCGAAGACCAACGAAACCGCGGGAGTATGGTGATACGTACGATCCTTGCCCCAGAAAGCCATGGTCGCCGTAAAGTCGAAATACCAACTCTGCACGGGACTCTTGCGGTTGCGCATGACTTCTTCCATACGCGCGCTCACCGTGACAGGCGCCATACCTGGTGGCGCGCCGATAGCCTTTTGCGATCCGCTGAAGCAGATATCGATTCGCTGTTTGTCGACGTTAACCGGCACGCCGCCAAGCGTGGCAACTGTGTCCACGACGAGCAGCGCGCCGAGTTCGTCAGCAACTTTACGAAATTCATCCAGTTGGGTAATGACGCCGGTGGAGGTTTCACCGTGACACACACCTACAAATTTAATCTTGCGACCTTTGCCCGCGCGGCGCACGTCATCGGGATCGACGGTTCGCCCCAGGGGCGCTTCCACACGATGAATTGTGCTGGAGGTGCGGGCGGCGATAACCGCCATACGATCCGAAAACGTGCCGTTTACGCACACGATCGCTTCGTCTCCAGGTTCAAGCGCGTTTACGACAGCCGCTTCAATGCCGCCCGAACCAGAAGCGGAAATCGGGAACGTGACACGGTTCTCGGTCTGAAATGCGCGGCGCAACAGGACCTGCACGTCACCCATCAGACTGATAAAAAATGGGTCCATATGGCCGACCAGGGGCGTAGCCAGCGCGCGATACACGCGCGGATCGATAGAACAAGGGCCCGGCGTTAACATCAGCCGCGCGGGCGCGAGAAGCTCACCAATATGCTCAGTCATTTTCTGCAATCCTTTTGTTGTGGCACATTCCGGCAGACGAGAACCTCGGGCGCACTGAACCGGCTGGACGCAACACCTAAAGTTTCGCTGAATCTGTGTGAGTGTGCAATCCGATTATAGCCGCCTGCTGCACAAATATCATGTATGGTTACACAGCTTGACGCGCAGTTTCCTGCAAATAGCGACACAAAGGCGAGCCAGATCGAAGCTAAAGCGATGCGCTCTCACACGTTCTGCCGTCAAACGGCAGTCCCCAGCGTCGCATGTCCGCCTCGCCGTGCGCGCATCGAAGCATTCGCGACAAATTGACGGTGCGGGTACAATACGGAACTGGGGAACGAGAAGATTTTCGGTTTCAAGGCTCTGCGCCGAGGAGGACCGTTGTCAGCCACACGCCAGCAAGCACCCACGTCAGCAGAGGTGGAGCAACTTCGTGACAAAGCTCGCCTATTGCGAATTTATTCGCTGCGAATGACCACCGCCGCAGGTTCGGGGCATCCGACATCGTGCCTTTCTGCGGCCGAACTGATGGCCGCAACATTCTTTCACGCGATGAAATTTGATCCGGCCGATCCGAATTCGCTGTCGAGCGACCGTTTCGTGCTCTCGAAAGGCCATGCGGCGCCCATTTTATATGCGGCTCTTGCGGAAGCCGGCGTCTTCCCGGTTTCGCGGCTGACCACGTTGCGCCAATTCTCCAGCGAACTGGAAGGACATCCGACGCCGCGAATCCCGGGTGTTGACGCTGCAACCGGATCACTCGGACAGGGGCTTTCCGTCGGCGCCGGACTCGCGTTGGGTGCCCGGTTCCAGAAATCAGCTGCGCGAGTTTACGTATTGATGGGCGACGGAGAAATGGCTGAAGGCAATGTCTGGGAAGCGGCCGAATTTGCCGGCCACTACAAAATCGACAATCTCATCGCCATGGCCGACGTCAATGCACTCGGACAGAGTGACCGCACGATGTACGGACATGACACCGAGGTCTACCGGCGCAAGTTCGAAGCGCAAGGTTGGGCAACGGAAGTGGTTGACGGACACGACATGGCTGCGGTTGTCGCAGCGCTCGATCGTGCGATCGCGACGCAAGGCCGACCATATGCAATCGTGGCCCGCACTGAGAAAGGCCACGGCATTGATTTTCTGGCTGACAAAGACCACTGGCATGGCAAGCCGCTATCGGCTGAGCAACTCGAAAAAGCGCTCACGCAACTCGGCCCGGCGCCGCCGGTTCAAAAAGACGACGGCCGCTCCTATGCTCGCAAATCATTGCCGATGCCGCCTGACTTCCCTGCTCCTCCGCCGCCAACTTACAAGATTGGCGAAGAGGTTGCCACGCGAGAAGCGTACGGTATGGGCCTGAAAAACCTTGCGAGTGTGAATCCGAAAATTTATGCGCTTACCGGAGACGTAAAGAATTCGACGTTCTCTGAAACCTTGCAGAAGGCCTATCCGGATAAACTCATTCAAGGCTATATCGCCGAGCAGAATCTGGTTAGCACGGCTGTAGGAATGGCCGCGCAGGGCCTGGTGCCTTTCGTGGACACGTTCGCCTGCTTCCTTTCGCGCGCTTACGATCAGGTACGCATGGCGGCCATCAGCCGCAGCAACATCAATTTGTGCGGTTCTCATTGCGGCGTATCGATTGGTGAAGATGGGCCGTCGCAGATGGCGCTCGAGGATTTGGCGATGTTTCGCGCTATTCCCGGCGCAACCGTTCTCTATCCCGCCGATGGCGTCGCGGCCGAACGTCTCACGGAAGAGGCGGCACGCCGGCCAGGCATCTGCTATATCCGTACCTCGCGGCCCAAACTGCCTGTGCTATACAGCGCAGACGAAAAATTTCCCGTGCCCGGGCTGAAGGTCCTTCGGCAAAGCGCGAACGATCGCGTCACGGTGGTAGCCGCGTGCGTAACACTTTACGAGGCGCTCAAAGCATATGATCAGCTGAAGGCTCGAGGCATTCCGATCCGGGTGATCGATTTGTATTGCATAAAACCGCTCGACACGACGGCATTGGCCTTGAACGTTCGCGAAACCGGCGGCCGCATCGTTACGGTCGAAGATCATTACGCCGAGGGCGGACTGGGCGAAGCAGTGCTGGCAGCGCTAGCCGATGGCGAATTTGCCTTTAGCGGTGTTCAACGGCTGGCCGTCGATCGTGTGCCGCACTCCGGCAAACCAAACGAATTGCTTGAGGCATTCGGCATTTCGGCTAAGCACATCGTCGAAGCTGTTGACCGGGTCCTTCAAACGGATTAGTTCACGCATCGCCGAACAGTGCTATAGCACCGCGGGCCGCGCGGCAGGCTGGCTACGGGACACTCGGCGGAATGTACGTGAATGTCCGCGCAAAAAACCACATCAAAAATATTACGAGAGCTGAATTGACCGTGAGTTGCAGCAAACCATAGCCAACCAGATCGCGCGCTCGCACCTTCAGGATTCCAAGCAGTGGAAGCATCCAGAACGGATTGATCAGATTCGGCAAGGCTTCAGCGGCGTTATAGATCTGCACCACCCATCCCAGGTGCACGTGCATATCTTTGGCGGCCTGCAGAACATATGGCGCTTCGATTATCCATTTGCCGCCGCCCGAAGGCACAAACATGCCCAGGAGTGCTGAATAAAGCGCAACGAGAATCGGATAGGTGCTCTGGGTGGAGATATGAACGAAAAAACGTGCCATCTGGGGCGAGATCGCCGACATCGTGACGATCCCAAAGATGCCGCCATAGAACGGGAACTGAATCAACACCCCGGACGTTGCGGGTACCGCATGATTGACCGAACGTATGAACGAGCGTGGCGTCCAGTGCAGGACGAGTCCCACCATCAGGAACAGCATGTTGTACGTGTTCAAGTCAAGTGCGGCGAGCGGCCCACGTGCCGCGAAAATTTGGCCGAGATATACCAACCCCAGGACTGCAATGCCCAACGACAGCACGGGTGAATGCTCGAGCCATTCGCCAGGCGTGGAGCGCTTCTCCGGCTTTACGATGTCGATTCCTTCCGTCACTCCAAAGGTTTCCGCCGTTTTTGTGGAACTTGCCGGAGCCGAAACATACGCTATCGTCACGCATGAGATCGTTAGCAGGACAGCGGTGACCATGCTCTGCCAGGTGCCAATGGTTTGGCGTAAAGGTATGACGCCACTGATCTTCAGAAGGGCCGGTGGTATCGACGAAGGAGTCGCCATTATGAGAGCGGCCGAAGAGGAGAGCCCCAGCGCCCATATACTTGCCGTGCCCAGATAACCGGCTGCCCCAATCGCGCGATAGTCAATACCGCGCACGTGTCGGACGACTTGCCGCACTAGCAGGCCACTGAAGATCAGGCTCAAACCCCAACTGATCAGCGATGTAGCCATGGAAAAAAAAGCGACGAATGCTACAGCGCTACGCGGCGTCCTTGGAATGCTTGCAAGCCAGCGAATTAATCGATCGACGGGTGGAGAGGTGGCCACAACATAGCTGCCGATAATAATGACGGCCATTTGCAGCGTGAACGGGATAAGGCTCCAGAAGCCTTCGCCAAAATACTTGATGAGATCCCGGACACCAGTCCCAAGAATCAGACCAGCCACGAAAACAATTATGATGGCCAGCAGCGCAAAAATGAATGCATCCGGAAACCAGCGCTGCGACCAATCGGCCAGCGCCATGCCCAGCCGGGCAAATTTACCTTCGGAACTATAATCCGCGGTGTCAGGCGCTATGGCGGCCCGGACGTCCTGCGTTGCTTTGGGCACCGTTCACACTCCTTACAGCTAATCGCTGCGGCCGAGCACAGGCGCGATTGCCGCGCGATTATACGTCAGCTATCAAGCGAAACCGTATTTAAGACGATAGAGCAGAAATGTGGGAGGAACACGACGGTACGCACCTGTGCGAGGCTCCCTACGAACGGACACACAAGCACACACGCCGCTCTAATGTGTCAGGAGTAGCACAGCAGGTCGAAAAGACAAATTGAACGGGACTGTTTAGGAGCGCGCTTCCGCACCCAGCAACACGTGCTCGGGGGGTTCGCGCAAATCCCAGACGATACGGCACCAGGACAGGACGCGCAGCACGTAAAAAGTCAGGTCAAGCTCCCACCAGAAGAAACCCTGGCGAGCGGAGGCCATATAGTGATGGTGATTGTTATGCCAGCCTTCGCCCATGGTCACCAAGGCGAGCAGGGCATTGTTCTTGCTGGTATCGGTGGTTACATATCGCTGGCGGCCAAACACATGCGATAGCGAATTAATCGTAAATGAGCTGTGCCACAGGATTACTGTGCTGATGCAATAACCCCACACCAGCAATCCCCAGCCACCAATCAAAAACATCAAAACCGCGAGCCCAACCGGCGGGACCACATGGTATTTGTTCAGCCAGCGCAACTCGGGATACTTATGGAAGTCCTTGATGAGGTCAACACGCGTGTCGTTATAGCGATCGGAGAGAATCCATCCGATATGCGACCACAAAAAACCCCGCAGCGTGGGTGAATGCAAATCTTCGTCGGTATCGGAATAGCGATGGTGATGGCGATGATTAGCGGCCCACCACAGAACGCCCTTTTGAGTAGACGTTGTCGCCATTAAGGCCATGATGAACTGAAAGGCACGTGTGGTCTTAAACGAGCGATGTGAAAAATACCGGTGATATCCAGCCGTGACAAAAAACATGCGCACGTAGTAGAGCGCCAGGCAGACGATGAGATAAGACCAATGAAATTTAAGAAAAAACGCTGCAATGCACGAAAGATGGACCAACCAGAATGGGAGCGATCGAATTAGCGGGATTCGGTCACCGTTCTTCAGAGTCATCACACCAAAGGCCATAGAACACTTCCCTTCGCTTGCATTCCTGGGAAACTCGCGAGCGCAGGGACACTGCCAAGGCTGTCGGGGCGCTCTGAAAAAATCTGCAGGACCTAAAGTATAGGCGTTACGCCCCGGAAAGGTCAAGATGAAGTGCTAAATGGTACATGTCTAGTTACTGAATGGCTGTAAACCCGCCATGCATTGTACGGGAAGCCAGACTGCCACATCGTTGTGTTATGTTTGGCGTACCTGCACTCAAGTCCATTTACTTATGGTGCAGCGCACCCGGAGGATGCACCGCGCGCATGGCCGAGAAACTTGTATTTGTCGGAGTGTTTCCAGAAGCAATTGTGATCGGTCCGGATGATCACGTCTCGTGGGTCACTGGCGAAGGGCAACTGAAAATCGAATTCGATCCCAACCGCTGTCCGTTTTCTTCCAACATATTCCAGGCGCCCGCGGGCATGCGACTGCTTAGCGGTCCGCCACGTGCCGGCACAAAAGCAGGCAACTTCAAGTACCGGATATGGTTGAACGATCAACTGATCGGCTCAGGCGAGATCATCGTGCGCGAGAAATAAGCGGCACTCGCTCCACTTGAGTGCCGCGCGTCGAATTCCGGTTGTTCTCTGATGCGAACGTCTACGAACTAGAAGGACTGGTAATTCGCTTCAGGCTGTCGGCGTTGATGCGAAGTTTGCCATTCTGGCGCATGCGGGCGTCGAGCGATTTCTGGAATGCCTCGAATGCCATTTCGCGCTTGGCTTCCAGCAACTGACGCGAGATTTCATCGCGCTGTTTGGGGAGTTCCTGCATATCCGGCTGCTGGTGCTCAAGTACGCGATAGACGATCCAGTTTGCACCGATCGCAACCGCGTCTCCACCTTCTCCCTGTTTGAGAGAAAATGCAGGCCCCAGTTGAGCAGCGCTGCCGACGTCGGGCAACGTGCCGTTCCGCGCGAAAAGGTCGCTCGTCTTTGCGTCGAAGCCCAGCGGCTTGGCAACTTTGACAAGGTCCTCGCCGGCTTTCGCGTGACGAGCCAATTCCTGGGCGCGTGATTTTGCGAGTTCGACCGCTTTGTCACGCCGGTAATCGGAGAGCACCTTCTCGCGTACCTCAGCCAAAGTGCCTGGATGCGCGGGAAGCACCTGTTTAATCGAAACGATCGCATATCCACGATCGGTGTGGATCGGGGCGCTTTGATCTCCCGCACGCAGCCGGCTGATCGTCTCCGAAAGCTCTGGCGCATTGCCAATCTCGGGAATAGGCTGGCCCGCTTCGATCGGTTGTGTTTCGCCAACTGTGAGATTGAACTTCTTGGCGAGATCGTCGAGCGGCACCTTTCCTGAGCGGCGGATCTCCTCGCCAATTTTAGCCGAGACCTCGTCAGCCGCTTTGTCGGCCTTTTCCTGCTGAAGCGCGGCCAAAATCTGTGGTAGCACTTCATTCAAAGTTTGTGTCCGAGCAGTCTCGCGATCAATCACCTTGATAATATGAAAACCATATTGGGTCTTGACCAGGTCGGAAATTGAACCCTTCGGCAAAGTGAATGCGGCCTTCTCGAATTCCGGCACTGTCTGGCCGCGTACGATCCAGTCAAGGTCCCCACCGTTGTCCTTGGTGGTGTCCTCGGAATACTCCTTCGCCAGGTCGGCAAAATTGCCGCCGCTCTTGGCCTTCTTCAAAACGTCTTCAGCCTTCTTGCGGGTTTCCTCAACTTCGGCATCCGTTTTGCCTACGGTCTTGAAAAGAATATGCGCAACATGAGCGCGGTCTTCGAGCTTGTAGCGGTCCAGGTGAGAGTTGTAATAGGCCTTGATCTCTTCCTCGGGAACGTTTGCCTGCGAGCGCAGCCGCTCGAAATCGAGTAGCGCATAGCGTACGACGCGCCGCTCAGGCACGTTGTATCGCGCCTTATTCTTCTCGAAATACCCATTCAGATCAGCATCATTCGGTTCAATTTTCGATTCCAATTCGTCCGGTTTGATAACCACGTAGCTGATCTTTATCTTTTCGTTTCGCCTGCGAAATTCCTGCTCTATGGCCGCGGGCGGGACGGTGATGCCGTCGGTAACCAGCTGGCGGAATTTCTCTTCGATCAGGCTCTGAGTGATCAGGTCCTCGAATTCCGGAACGCCCATGCCAATCCGCTCTTGCACCTGCGCCGCGTATTGCTCAATTCCGACGAAGCCGTCGCCAACGAATGCGGTTGGGATAAGCTGCCGAATTCTGTCCGCACGTTCCTGATCGCTGACTTTAATTCCGAGCTGGCGAGCCTCGATCCCGAGTTCCTTTTGAAAGACGAGCTGATTTAGAACTTGCTGTGTGTACAACGGCATCAGGGCGGGGGGAATAACACCATTTTGCGCGACGCGAGCGAGTTGCTGGCGCAAGTCAGTGCTCGTGATCGATTGATCATCCACCTGTGCCACAACCTCGTCATTCGACACGGTCGTCGTACCTTGACCAGGAATCAAATACAGAAGCATTCCGCATCCAAGCAAGCCGACGATTACGCCTAGCATGATGCGTACGCCTAACGTTTTTCTACCCTCTACATTTGCCACTGATTGCGCACCTTTCGCCCGGCTGGGCACTTGCGGTCTCAAACTCGCTGGAATCCGCCCTGCGGTCAGCCGGCCCAGAAGGAGATCCGAATAACCAGACATTATAGTTTATGCCCGCTAAATCGCCAATGTCGCATGTCGCAAGCACGGTCGAGGTCGAGTTCGCAGCCGCTATTGCAGACCTCAGCAACTCGTCCGCGTGCTTTCCTTGCGAGGGCCCCAGCCGTATGCTAGATTCCAAAATCGCCGTAAAATCGCGCTTTTTTTACTATGCCGGACTTAAAACAAATCGCGCCTGTCAATCAGGAGAAGATTCCGCGGATCGAAGTCTATTGGACCGCGGTCACCTATCGCACGGTTGCAATTTACCTGGCGCTGATCGTCTCAGTGTTACTCGCGGCTGTGTACATGCTTCATCCAGAAGTGTTCACGAACATCATCAGCCGCCTGGCCGGCCACCATACACAGGCGGGCAATGCGGCTCTGCTACAAAATCAAGCGCGCTTCGTGAACTTGGACGGGAAGGTAGAAGTCAAGAAGGCAAACTCGGTGATGTGGGGGACCGCGGATTATCGTACTACGCTCGACAAAGGTGACCTGATTCGCACGAGTTCGGACGGTGCCGCACGCATTACCTTCGTCGATGGCACGACATACACGGTGAAGAACGACTCATTCGTGACGGTGGAAGAGAATTCGATTGATCGAGATCGCAGCACCAAGGTTGGCGTACATATCACCAGCGGAGCCGTGGACCTGGCAACTGGCACGTGGGAATCTCCCAACTCCAAAGCCGAGGTGTCTTTTGCTAACGCGCGTGCGTCTCTGCAGGAGAACACGCGTGCCGCTGTACAGAGCAATGCTTCGGGTACCGATAACCAGATCACAATTTCAGCAGGCACGGCCAATCTCCAGGTAGGTGATGAACACGTCGACATCGGCAAATGGGAGCGGGTAAGCTTTTCGACCGGTGGAACTCCCATAAAGAGCAGTGTTCTTGCACCACCAGACCTGACCGAACCAGTGAACTTGCAGCCGCTGATCGCAGTTGATCCCAGGCACGCACCTGTCCATTTTGCGTGGTCGACAGTTACGGGAGCTGCCAGCTACCAGTTTCGGGTGAGCACAAATTCGATGTTCACGCGTGTGGTGGCGGAAAAAATTGTTACAACCCCCAGCGTCGAGATCACTGGCCTCAATCCTGGCGATTATTTCTGGGCAGTGACGGCCATTGACAAAGAAAAGCACGAAAGTGCGCCGAGCGAATCTTTCAAGCTGACGCTGGTTGCTCAAGCGAAAGCGCAGGAAATGCTGCTTGAATTGGACGGCACCGCGCTGCACGGCAGTGTCGTGGAAGTAATCGGTCGTACGGAGCCAAACGCAGCTCTGATTATTAACGGAGAAACAGTTGCCGGCATTCAGCTTGACGGGCGCTTCCGGTATTTTACGCAAGCGCTGTCCCGGGGCAGCCACGAAATCGTTATAATCGGCCAAAATCGCCGGGGCGGAACAGCTATCAAGCGAGTGCCAATTGTCATCCCGTAGGGACAGGAGATCGCCCGCGGGTAATTGGGAGCCGCGACCGTTCGTCGGCGCGGAACATACACATGATCAGTAAGAACGGATACAACTTTCGCTCGGTCTTCAGCCTGTTTTCCTCCGACCTTGCGATTGATCTGGGCACCGCCAATACCCTCGTCTTCGCAAAAACCAAGGGCATCGTCGTCAATGAGCCTTCGATCGTGGCCATTAACAAGACGAGCAACGAGGTGGTCGCGGTCGGACGCGAAGCAAAGGACATGCTTGGACGCACGCCTGGCAATGTGGTCGCGATCAAACCAATGAAAGACGGCGTTATTGCGGATTTCAAAGTAACGGAAAAGATGCTGACGTATTTTATCCAGAAGGCGCATAACCGCCGCGTTCTCGTGCACCCTCGCATCGTCATCGGCGTGCCAAGCGAAATTACACCCGTGGAGAAACGCGCTGTACAAGACTCCGCATACCGCGCGCGCGCCAGCGAAGTTTATCTTGTCGAGCAGGCCATGGCCGCAGCGATCGGCGCGGGGCTTCCGATTGAAGAGCCGTCGGGCAACATGGTGGTCGATATTGGCGGAGGCACTACGGATATTGCAGTCATTTCCATGAGCGGGATCGTCTATTCCCGTTCCGTGCGCGTAGCCGGTAATGAGATGGACGAAGCCGTCATGCACTATCTGAAGCGCAAGTACAACCTGCTGGTCGGCGAGCGTACGGCCGAGCAGATCAAGATGGAGATTGGCTCCGCATATCCTCTGGAGAAGCCGCTCACGATGGAAGTCAAGGGCCGCAACTTGATAGAGGGCGTGCCGCGCACCGTGACAATCGATGACAGCGAGATCCGCGAATCACTTTCTGAATGTGTAGCTACTATTCTGAACGCTATCCGCGTCGCCCTGGAGCGAACACCACCTGAGCTTTCTGCTGATATCAGCGACCGCGGCATCGTGCTGACCGGTGGCGGCGCGCTCCTGAAAAATCTAGACAAACGCATCCGCGAGGAGACGGGGCTACCAGTATCGATTGCTGACGATCCGTTGGCCTCGGTCGTGCTTGGCACGGGAAAGATGCTGAGCGATTTCCGTTTGCTTCGCCTTGTTTCAATTGACTAACTGATTGGATTTCGTGGAGCCGCAGGCTGCGGACCCAGTAAGCGAATTGCACACATGTCGGCTATCCCTTCTCGCCATCATTCTTTGACGCTGCTCGTCAGCGCTGTTGTGCTGCAATTGCTGTTGCTGGCTGTGCAGATCAAGCGCGAGCAGCAGGTACGGCTGATCCGCGTCTGGGCCGTAGAACTGGCCACCCCATTTGGACGAGCGGCCACCTGGATGTCTGACGGAATTCACGGCGGCTGGAGCGGATATGTAGCCTTGCGTCACCTTCGCCAGGAAAACAGCGACCTTCGCGCCGAACGCGACCGGCTCAAATTGCAGAACGCGGAGCTTTCCAGCCGCGCGCATGAAGCGGATCGTCTCTCCGGACTGCTCGGGTTTCACGAATCACATCCGGAGGTTCCGATGCTCGCGGCGCGTGTGATCGGTGCAAGCCCCGACGCAGGCAGCCGGATGATCTTCCTAAGTCGCGGATCACGCGACGGTGTGCGCCGCGATATGGGCGTGATCACTCCTGAAGGAGTGGTGGGCAAAGTTCTCGCCGTTTACTCAGACACGTCGCAGGTATTGCTTCTCAATGACAAGGAAAGCGGCGTCGGAGCCTTGCTGGCGGATACGCGTACGCAAGCTCCGGTCAGCGGCACCGGCGAGCCGCTGCTAGGCATGCAGTACGTTAGCAATGACGTGAAGGTTGAGGTAGGCGAAGTCGTCCTGACCTCGGGACAGGACCGGATCTTTCCCAAAGATCTGCCAGTCGGCACAATTGTGGACGCAAAAACGGATCCTCACGGCGCATTTCAAAAAATAAAAGTTAGGCCCGCTGCCAAGCTGGACCAGTTAGAAGAAGTCCTTGTGCTGCTGACGCGCCAGGAATTCGTGCCAAAGAAGGAAACGCAAGCGCCGGCGGCGCCTGGCCCCGCTGCCAATGCACCGCAGACGGCACCAGTCGCAGCAGCCACATCGGAACCACACCCGCGGCCACAGCCTACATCTGTAGCCGTGCCGGTAAATCCGGGGCTGGCCCATTAACATGGAATTCGAAGCGAGAATGGAACACCATGTGGAAGTTCACAAGTTCCACACCGGCGTCATCACCGGCGCGGTGGTGCTTGCTCTTGTATTTCAGACCTTCCTGATCGTCCATTTCCCCTATTCGAATGCGGTCGAATTACCACTGCTGATCACCCTCTACTTCGCACTCAGCCGCCGCAGCCCATCGAGCGGACTCTTACTGGGCATGGTTATCGGGCTGGTGCAGGACAGTCTGAGCCATACACCGATCGGGCTCTATGGCATCGCTAAGACCACCGTCGGATTTTTTGCATCGTCCATAGGCGCTCGTATCGACGTGGAACATCCCATCAGCCGGTTTGTCCTGACGTTCTTATTTTTTCACGTACACAACCTGGTCTTCGTGCTGATCCGCCGCTTGGTTCTTGGCCAGCACGACCCATATATGGGCAGCCGGCTCATAGTTGCGTCTCTCGTGAATGCTGGCTTGGCTGTGTTCCTGTTCCCGCTCCTCGATAAACTCCGAAAACCGTCCTAACCGCTGTTATATCATCGGTTTGTACCTGTCCTAAGTGACCATTTATGAATCGGAACCCCTTACCTTAAAAAAAGTGTAAAAAAGTTGCACGTCCACAGGGTTAACTGCTACTGTGATTTCGCCTTAAGCTCCAGGAGAATTGGTCAGGGCTGCGGTCGTTCGGTGATAAGAGCTACCGGACGCACTCATCCGCATGGCATGGGTGTACCAGTACTCTTCCCGAGCGCTGCGTGGAGTAAGATTGTCCATCTGGTTTAAGAATGAAAACCGCCTGCCGCAGACGCGGCTGGCCGTTATTTCCTACGTTCTAGTTGGCTTCATTGCATTGCTCCTGCTTGGTTTTTGGAAATTGCAGATCGTTCACTCTGACCTCTACACTGAGCTAGCCGACCGCAACCGTATCCGAGCTATTCCGGTAATCGCGCCGCGGGGTTCCATGCTGGACCGCGAAGGTCGCGTTCTAATCGACAATTATCCGTCCTTCAGCGTACTACTGCTCCGCGATGATCCTGAGGCATTGACGCGCCTGCTTCCGCAGGTTGCCGATGGGTTAGGCATTTCAATCAGCGATATCCAGCAACAAATCGACGCGGCGAAGTTGCTCCCACACTTTCAGCCTATCGTGGTGAAACCGGAGGCGACACCTGCCGATATAGCGTTCATCGAGTCCCACCGTGCCGACATACCCGTGCTGGAAATGCTCATGGTGCACCGCCGCCGATATCCACGAGGCGGCTTCCTGGCGCATGCAGGCGGGTATGTAGGAGAAGTAAGTGCCGCGCAGATTGAGAATTCAAACGGCCGCTATCGTCCGGGCGATATTGTTGGAAAAGCGGGGCTGGAGAACCAATACAACGAACAGTTGATGGGCACGGATGGGATGCGCCGAGTTGTGGTCAACAGCGTCGGCCGGGAAGTAGGCCGGCTCGATCAAACCGACGCGATCCCTGGCAAGCCGATCAAACTCACCATCGATTACGATTTGCAGTTGGTTGCGGAAAAAAGCCTGGCGGGTAAAAAAGGTGCGGTCGTCGCGCTTGATCCAAAGACTGGCGACGTTCTGGCCATGGCCAGCCAGCCATCTTACGATCCGAATGATTTCGCAGTGCGCATCTCACGAGACGAATGGCAGCAACTGAATAGCGATGTCGAACGGCCATTGCTCGACCGCGCCATTCAGGCACAACTTGCACCCGGCTCGATCTTTAAAATTTTGATGGCTACGGCGATGCTTGAGTCCAAGGCCATACCCGAAAATTACCAAGTTTTCTGCCCCGGTGCCGCTCCGTTTTACGGCCGCGTTTTTCACGACTGGGACAAAAAAGGCCATGGCGAAGTTGATCTGCACAAGGCGGTGGTGCACTCCTGCGACATCTTCTTTTACAACGTAGGACAAAAACTGGGCATCGATCGTATCTCTTACTACGCCACCAAAATGGGCCTGGGGCACAGGACCGGAATCGACCTGCCTGGTGAAGAGACTGGGCTCGTGCCCTCCGAGGCATGGAAGCAGCGTGTTTTCCATCAGAGATGGTATCCGGGCGAAACGATCTCCGTGGCCATCGGCCAGGGAGCAGTGGCGGTCACACCGATACAAGTGGCGTACACGATTGGCGGAATCGCAATGGGTGGCACGTTCCATCAACCACACCTGCTGATGAGCGGCACGCCTTCGCCTGAAATCGACTTCCCCATCGCGGAGTCGACAGTGGAAACGATTACACAAGCGATGTGGGGCGTCGTCAACGAACCAGGGGGCACTGCTTCGGGATCAAAATTGGCAGGCATCGAGCTTTCGGGCAAAACGGGAAGCGCCCAGGTGGTCAGTAATGAAGGTTTGAAACGGCTGGGTAAGCAAGCGGCGTTAAAAGATAACGCCTGGTTTGTCGGCTTCGCCCCCCGTCGGAATCCGGAAATCGTAGTGGCTGTGATGGTACAGGGGGGCGAACACGGCGCATCGGCTGCAGCGCCTCTCGCTCGCGATGTCGTCAAAGCGTATTACGACAAAAAGCAAGGTAAGAGCGATATTGAGATTACCCAGGCGCTCCCTCCGGCGCGAATGTCAGGTCCGCCACGGCCTTTGACTGTGCAATTGCCGCAGGAAGAGAAGCCTGCAATCCAGAGTGTTGCTGAAACGGGACTCGCACCGCGACTGGCGAACGGTTCGACAAAGCTCCCGGACGGGCGGCCAATACCCGCCGTATCGAAAGAAGATAGTCAAGAGCATGAGAAGAACCTCGAGCGCCGCTGATTACGACTGGTGGCTAATCGCCATTACCTTTGCGATATGCACCGCTGGCCTGGTCGAGATATGGTCCGCTACCCACGCTAGCCGACTTGCGGGAATGCAATGGAGGCAACTGGGCTGGATCGGTATCGGGCTGGTCGGAATGTTCTTACTCTCGCGCCTTGATTACCACGTTGTCCTCGACAAAGCTCCCATCCTTTACCTGATTGGACTGGCAGCCCTGGTAGCTGTATTGGCCATGGGACACAGTCGCTTTGGGGCGAAGCGCTGGCTTCCCGTGCTCGGGCAGTTTTTGCAGGTGTCAGAGTTGGTGAAGTTGATTATAATCGTGACGCTAGCGCGTTTCTTTACGGAAGTGCGCTCGCACGAGCTGTCCTTGGCGGATTTGTGCAAGGCCATCGTTTTGACGTGTGTGCCACTGGGATTGATTTTGCTGCAACCGGATTTGGGAACAGCGCTGGTGCTGGTCCCGGTCGCTGTCGTAGGCGCTTTTCTCGCGGGAATACAGTGGAAACACGCGGCGGCGTTTTTGCTGATTGCTGCGATGCTGCTTCCGGTTGGATGGCATCATCTGAAGCCGTACCAAAAAGAGCGCGTAACAACGTTCCTGCGTCCAGAGGACGACCCGAAAGGATCGGGTTACCAGATTCTGCAGTCGAAGATTGCCGTGGGTTCGGGCGGGTTCTGGGGTAAAGGGATCGGCAATGGCAGTCAGAATCAGCTGGGCTTCGTACCTGTCCGGTACTCGGACTTTATTCTTGCAGCGCTTGCCGAAGAGATGGGATTTGCAGGCGTCTTCGTGGCGCTGGCGCTGTATACGGCTTTGCTGCTGCGACTGATCCAGAATGCGCAACGCGCGAAAGACCGCGCGGGAATGTTTTTGGTGATGGGAGTGGCGGCAATCCTGGGTTTCCATATATTGGTGAACGTTGCAATGGTTATCGGGTTTATGCCGGTAACCGGTATACCCCTGCCGCTTATGAGTTATGGCGGTTCGGCTACTTTGTTTGTATTTTTGGCGCTAGGCCTGGTGATGAATGTGCGCCTCAGACGATTTGTTAATTGAGGCCGCGCAGTATTAAGCTTTCGGTCGCAGCCCGGCACACCGGGTATAGGGCGACCGAAAGAACAAGTTTATGAGGTTGCATCGCGTGACCGAAACCCTCCATGCACGATCGCTGGTTTCTCCGGCTGTTCCGCGGAATGCGGAACCCGTGCGACGGACCGTCCCCGTTCGGGGCGTCGCGATGCCCTCTGAGGAGCTTTCATGCCCAAAGAGTTGGTTATTTCTGCGGCCCCCCATGAGACGCGGGTCGCAATTCTCGAAGATGGTCTACTCTGCGAAATTTACATCGAACGTGAAAAAGAATTTGCTCTCGTAGGAAGCATCTACAAAGGCCGTGTCACACGCGTGCTTCCCGGCATGCAATCGGCCTTCGTCGATATCGGGCTCGATAGCGACGCCTTCCTGTACGTCGGGGATTTCCTCGAAAATCTCGAAGACTACGACCACGTTGTTACTGCTGTCGAAGGTAAAGTCGAAAAGATGGAGCAGCAGGGCGGCGTGGTGTTCCCCCCGAGTGCTTCCGGAGAAGCTTCCTCGCCCGCTACGTCTGCGCAACAAGAATCTGTTCCCGTTGAAACCTCCGAGCAACCTGTAGGCGCGTCATCGGCCGGCGACGACTTGTCCACTCATGAGCCTGCGCCTGCCACAGAGGAACAATCAGCTCACGCTTCGCCCGAGGCACAATTGCACGGTGCCGCTTCACAAACCGATTCTCAGCCGGCACCGCGACCTCCTGCTCCGTTTGTGCGTCAAGACCGTGGTCCGCGTGGAGCAGACCAGGGACAGAGTTTCCGCCACGGGCAGGGCCGAGGACCAGGACAAGGCAGAGGCCCAGGAGACCGTGGCCGCCAACGCGGTGGATTCCGTCGTGGCCGCGGGGGAGATCGGCGGCCCGGCCGCGATTTACCGCCGTCGAAATATGCCGCGCCGCGCCCCTATACAGCGGCACCCAGACCATACGAACCGCCTGCTGACGAGCCACCCAGCGATTACGTACCTGTGATTCTCCCAGGTGAATCGCTCGCCAAGTACAAGGATCGAATCCCGTCCAGCACTCCCGTGCAGCCGCCAACTCCGCCCAGTCATCCGGAGCCGGCCTCGGCGGAGACGGGATCGCAAGCCGCATCTGACACGACGCACCAGTTGGCACCTGAAACCGCTGCGCCAACCAACGCTCCCATGCTTCCCGCTTCCCTGTACGCCTCACCGCGGGAGGAAGAACAGCATCCGCAGGCAGTTGAGTCTGGACCAGTGGCAGGCGCACACGAACACCGTGACGCCGAGGGATCTCCAACGGCCGGTACCGATCTATCCGACGAGGAGGTCACCGCGCTCGCCGAGCAACTAGCTGAGGCGCGCCAGGAAGAAGCTACGGTCGTGGCCGAGGCGGCAGCAGTTCTGCCGGTTACCGATACTGAAGAGGACTCGGAAGAAGACGCAGAATCTGATGACCCCGCGGAGCGGGACGAATCGTCCGCGCAATCCGACGAGCAAGACGCGGCGGAAAGCGAAGATTCTCAGGACGGCGACCAGGAAGTAATCGTAGATCAGGCTACCGTGATCGAAGTAGCTAGCCACGTGGGCGCCGAATCCGATCTGGAAGTCGATGAACTCCAAAACGGAGCCGCCGCTGCAGCCGATTCCGTTGGGAATGTTGCGGACACAGGTTCAGCCGAGCCCGCGCAGCAGCAGCGACCCATGTCCGCGCGCATTTCCGATCCACAGCGTGCCCGTTTTCAGCGGCCGATGCGCCGAGGTGGCCGCCAGCGCGGCGGGAATCGCCCACACGGACGTCCTCATCACGATCACCGGCAGCAACCGGCGCGTCGTCCACAGCTTATTTCCGAAGTTCTGAAACCCGGGCAGGAAATCATTGTCCAGATCGCGAAAGAACCGCTGGGCAAAAAAGGCGCACGCATCACCAGCCATGTCGCGCTTCCCGGCCGTTTCCTGGTTTACATGCCGACAGTGAATCACATCGGCGTGTCACGCCGCATCAGCTCGGCGGAAGAACGCTCGCGCCTGCGCCGCGTGGTGACCGAAGCAAAAGGGTCGTTCCCTGGCGGCTTCATCGTTCGCACTGCGGCGGAAGGTGCGCCCGAGGACGAAATCCGCAGCGACGTCGAATTCCTGGGCCGTACATGGGACAAAATTCGCACGCAATCGGAGCCACGTAAGTCGCCGGCTTTGTTGCACCGTGATTTGAATCTTGTCGAGCGTATCTTGCGCGATTACGTAAGCAACGATTACAGCGCGATATGGATCGACAACGAGGAAGAGTTCAGCAAAGTTGTGGACTTCGTAAGCCGGTTCCAGCCGAAACTCGTCAGCCGTGTGAAGTTGTACACCAAGCCCGCGCCAATCTTTGAAGAGTTTGGCATCCAGCAGGAACTCGATAAAGCTTTGCGCCCCAAAGTATGGCTCAAGTCGGGCGGATACATTGTCATCAACCATACCGAGGCGCTGGTTGCAATTGACGTCAATACCGGCAAGTACGTGGGACGCGGATCCACCAGGCTTGAGGACACGATCGTCAAAACCAACCTCGAAGCTGTGAAAGAAATTATCCGCCAGATCCGGCTGCGCGATCTGGGCGGCATTATTGTTTTGGATTTCATTGACATGGAAGAGCGGCGCAATCGCGACAAGGTGATGGCCGCGTTGGAATCAGCGTTGCGCGCTGATCGTGCTCCATCAAAAGCGCTGCCATTCAACGAGTTTGGGTTGGTCGCGGTCACACGAAAACGTACCAAGCAAGCTCTCGAGCGCGTTCTGTGCCAGCCATGCCCGTATTGCACCGGCTCGGGAATGGTGAAGTCGGTGCCGACCATCTGCTACGAGATCCAGGCCGAAGCCAGAAAGATGGCCGTCGATCTTGACGCCTCCAGCCTGACGCTGCGCGTGCATCCCGAAATCGCCAAAGCGCTGAAAACCCGCGAAGCGGCGCTAATCGAAGAGCTCGAGCAAAACACGAGGAAGAGCATCATCATCCAAGCCGATCCAACACTGCACTGGGAGCAGTACGACATTTACTGAGAATCAATCGATATCTCGCTGGTGCCGCACTTGGTCCTTACGGTGTTTACGTTATCTGACCGTCAATTCTGTCATTCTGAGCGGCGATGTGATCCGCTAGCCTGATTTGTTTACAGCGCCTTCACACACTCCTCTTGGGAGCATGCTTTGACTGCACTCGTTCTTGACGGCAACTTAATCCGCGAGCAAATCTACGGCGAACTCGCGCATGAGATCGCCGAGCTTCGCGCGGCTGGCATTCGCCCGGGACTTGCTGCGGTGCTTGCGGGGGATAATCCTGCTTCGCACGTTTATGTGAAAAGTAAGATTGCCGCGTGCGAAAAGCTTGGGCTTGGCAGCTGGCAGGTAACCCCTCCTGCAACCGTCTCAACCGCGGAACTACTGAAAGTTGTTCGCGAGCTCAACGAACGTGATGAGGTCGATGGCATTCTGGTGCAACTGCCCCTGCCTGCGCAGGTCGATGCGAAGACGGTACTCGAAGCTGTTGCGCCGGCCAAGGATGTGGACGGATTTCACCCGCTGAATCTGGGGCACCTGGTTAGCGGCCGTCCAACGCTGGTGGCTTGCACACCACTGGGCGTAATGGAGATTCTGCGGCGAAGCGGCACAACCGTTGAGGGCGCGAATGCCGTTGTACTTGGCCGCAGCGACATCGTGGGCAAGCCTATGGCGCTTCTGCTCATGCATGCGAATGCCACCGTCACGATTTGCCATTCGAAAACACGCGATTTGCCGCCGGTCGTTCGCCGCGCTGACATCGTTGTAGCCGCACTGGGCCGCACCGCAATGGTTGCCGCCGACTGGATTCGTCCGGGAGCAACCGTGATCGATGTGGGCATCAATCGCGTAACCGATCCCGCCGAAGCGGCTCGCCTGTTCGCGAATTTTCCTGCACGCCTCGATCAGTTTCATCGCAAGGGCTCCGCGCTCGTGGGAGACGTTCATCCCGACGCCGTCGAAGTTGCCGGAGCGATTACGCCTGTGCCGGGCGGCGTCGGTCCGCTGACCATTGCGATGCTCATGAGCAACACAGTACGAGCTGCGCGGCTGCGGCGCGGCAGCCAGTCCCCTGCGCAACGCAACACTTCGGCCGCCTCCGTCGCACCCACCTCACGTTGATGTTGCGCGTCGGTCTGACTGGCGGAATCGGCTGCGGCAAGAGCACCGTCGCAGTGATGATGCGTGAGTTGGGCTGCCACACAATCGACGCAGACAAAATCGCTCATACCCTGATTGAGCCAGGCGGCGCCGCCTACGACGAAGTGGTACGCGAATTTGGCGCTGACATTCTGCGCCCTGACCGCCGCGTAGATCGCTCGCGCGTTGCTGCGATCGTGTTTGCCCAGCCGGAGCGCCTGGCGCGCCTCAATGCCATTGTGCATCCACCTCTTCTCGCCGAAATTGACCATGAACTTGCGCGCATCGCGCGGTCAGATCCACAGGGTATCGCCGTGATTGATGCTGCATTGCTCATTGAGTTTGGGCGTTACCGTAACCTCGACCGTGTGGTGGTTGTGTCGTGCACACCCGAACAACAGTTGGCACGCCTCACCGATGCAAAGTTCGGCCGCGGCATGACGCGCGAGCAGGCAGAAAGCCGCATTGCTGCTCAATTAAGTGTAGGTGACAAACGGAAGCTTGCTGATCACGAAATCGATACTTCGGGGACCATCGAGGAAACACGCCGGCAGGTGTCCGCATTCGTCGCGCAGTTAAAGCAGTTGGCGGACGCATCGAGCTGATCACGGTTACAATGGCGAGCAAGGCCACGTAATAACCGGCAGAATCGCGGCAACCAACTTAACCTCCGATGGGAGCGTCGAGACGCGCGCGTTCCCTTTCGCGCTCAGCCGGCGAAAGCGTAAACCACAGTTCTGCTGTATCTCGCACGCTTTCCAGAAGTTTTTGCATTTCCGCGTGCTTGCTTTCAAGAATGGACGCGTTCGCGGTTGTGGGCACTTCGATGGGCGGCCCCCAGACAATCACAACACGCGAGAACGGGCGAGGAATTTGCAGCAAGTCCCACGACTTCTTCAACACGTACGCATGCTCGGAATACGCATGAAAACAGATGATGGGGCAGCCTGTACGCTGCGCCAGCAATACGGGCCCCGGTTTGGCTACATAGCGCGGACCGCGCGGACCGTCGACCGTGAATGCCGTGTCCCTGCCCTGCCGCATGCGTTGCGCCAATTGCGCCAGGCCGCGCAGCCCTCCGCGTGAAGAACTGCCGAAGGCCGAGCCGAAGCCCATCCCGCGGGTAACCCGTGAGGCCCACTGGCCATCAAAGTTCGTGCTGCTCAGGGCAACGATGCCCTGATTGCGTGAGTGCCATAGCATCGGGAAGAGCCCGCGATGCCAAAACGCGTAAACACATCTTCGGCCTGCGGCATGGACGCGGTCGGTGTGTGCATGACCCGGGATATCGAACCGCAGGGTTGGCCCGATGGTGCGAATTAGCGCGATCCCGGTGGCGGCTATGATCGGAACTTGTATGCGCCTTGCAAACGAAAGCTGCGGACCCTCAGCGTCAAAGTGGATGTTGGCATGTTTGCTTTGTCGCGGCGCATCCGATTTCTCCTGCTCAGCCATGATCGTATAGTATAGGAGAACTGCCGCGCTTACCGCGATGCCGAGGCTGACTGCGCGTGTTTTGTCGAGCTAAAATCGACGTTATTTGATGATGTACAGAAGAAAACGAACGTCTACTTCAGCGAACGTGGGCCTGACAAATCATCGGCCTATGCCGCAGTCTTGCCGAATTATGAGGCTGCCGTTCGCGCGTTACGCCACCGGCCTGGCATTGGTGTGGGCGGGCTCGCAATTTCTTCCGGTAAATCTCGCAGTTGCGCAGAGCGCCCCGGCTGAAACCATCGGTCGCCTCTCCGGCGATGATATTTCAGTGAAATCGCAGGGATCAACCGACACTGAGAACGGCCGCAGCACAACCAATCTAACAAGCGGAAGCGACATTACGCTGCGTTCCGGCCATGCCACAATCGCGCTGCAGGAGGGCGGCGATATCGACGTTTGCGGACCCGCGCACCTTTCGCTATTTAAAACCGGCGGCACTGTTACTGTGGCACTCGATTTTGGACGCGTGCATCCACACGTCGGCTCGGCTGTCGTGTTGAACGTTTTCACTCCACAAATCGTAGCCACTCCTGTGGCGATTGGGCAGAGCGCGCGTGATGTCACCATAGGACTGGACCAGCAGGGGGAAATGTGCGCATTGGCGAGCCGTGGCGCGCTTCGCATCGAGCAACAACTTTCCGGCCAGAGCCTGCTCGTCCCAGAAGGTGGCGAAACAAGCCTCACCGGCGGTCAGCTGAAGCCGATGCCAAGCGCGACAGTAAATTGCACGTGCGAAGTGCCGATTACACAAAAGATCGCCCCTGCGCCCGCAACTCAACCGGCAGTGGAGTTGAGTGTCCCGGCGCGTCCGTCCGGGATGTCAACTCCGAAACCTGCACCTGATAAGCCGCCGGCATCAGCGCCACCGCCGGCTGCATCAGATCAGCCCGTATATCGGGTCGATATGCCTCCGCTCACCTTCGGAGCGAATTTGCCGACTCCGCCGCCTGATCCCGACCCGCAAACAATGTTGCTGGTCCGGCAATCACGCGTTGAGACTGGCGTTGTATTCCAGGGGCATGTGACGGCTGCGGAAAACCCCGCACGCGAAACCCAGGACCGGCGCGCGGCCGAAAAAGCGGCGGAAGAACGCACAAATGAGCCGAAAAGACCGAACGTTTTTGCAAGGTTCTTCGGCCTGTTCCGAAAGCACAAGCCCGCACCGTAATCGCTGCCGTTGCGTTCATTCCCCCACAATTTCAGTAGCTAACGTACGCGACCGCCAGTTGACTCGACCTCTGGGACTGTGACAGTCTCGGCCGAAGATGCCGAAAACGGAAGAGTCTCCCCTCAGCGATGTCACCGTCCTCGATCTCACCGTCGCGCTTTCCGGGCCAGTGGCGACCCTGCTCCTTGGCGGATTGGGCGCGCGCGTCATAAAGATTGAAAACCCCGCGGGGGGAGATCCATGCAGGAGCAACCCTCCCTATTTCGGGCTGGGTGGCGTCAAACTTGCCCGCGACAGACAAGACGATATTTCGGTCACTGCCTTCAATCGGCTGCGCAACAAGTTCGGTGTGACTCTGAATTTGAAACATGCGCAAGCGTGTGAAGTTTTCGGAGATCTCGTGCGCACCGCCGATGTGGTCGTAGAGAATTTCAGTCCGGGTACGCTCGACCGCCTCGGAGTTGGATACGATTTCGTCCGGCGAGTAAACCCGCGGATCGTCTATTGCGCGATCACCGGATTTGGCAGCGACGCGCCTCCAGGCTCGGGCAAAGCGCTGGATACGGCTATCCAGGCTCTCAGCGGGATGATGATGGTCTCTGGAGAAGAGCAGGATAAGCCGGTGCGCGTCGGGCTGACGATTGCAGATCTTACCGGCGCAATGTTTGGCGTCATCGGAGTGTTGTCCGCACTTCATCAGGCTCGCAGGACGGGAGTCGGCCAGCATGTGGATGTCTCCATGCTTGGTGCCCTGACCGCGCTTATCGCTGGTGAAGCGTTCGAGTCGATGGAGCGCTGCGGAGCGGCCATACGGACGGGCCAGAGTGTGCAACGGCTCGCTCCTTTTGGCGTCTATGGAACAACCGACGGATTCGTCGCCATCTGCGCTTATACCGACACGTTCGCGCAGTCACTGTTCAAAGTCATGGGCAGCCCAGAGGTTGCAACTGATGAGCGCTTCAGAACCCGAGACATGCGTGTTCAGCATTTCCGCGAATTGGACAGGCTGATTGAGTGCTGGACGAGATCTCATAGCTCGGCCGAGATTGTTTCGACATTGACCAACGCCGATGTGCCTGCAGCCGAGGTGCGCGACCCTACAGCCGCCGTCCGCGATTCTCGAGTCGTCGCGCGGCACGAGACGGTGCCGATCGCTCATCCAAAATACGGAGCTGTCGATGATATTTATGCGATGGGCCTCCCAATCACATTTTCCTCGGCCGTGGCTGGATTCGATCGACCTCCTCCCGAACTGGGCGAACACAATGAAGCGGTATACCGTGACATACTTGGATATAGTCCCGAACGCATGGCAGAACTGCGAGCTCAAGGCGTGATCTAGCTGGGAGCAGAAGCGTATGACAACTTACCGTGATGTTCGAAAATTCAACAACACCAATCATCTGAGCCGCCGCAGAGTTCTGCAGGCTGCCGGGCTGCTGATGGGCGCGTCGGTACTTCCCGGATTTCGATTTGCAGCGGATGTATCAGCCGCTGTGGGTGCGCAAAGCATCAGCCCCGTAATGGCAAAGCTCAGTACATACATGAGCGAGGCTCAGAACCGCGTGCTGCCGGCAGAAGTCGTGGAGAAGGCCAAGCAGCACATCCTCGATACCTTGGCCGCGATGATCTCGGGCTCACAGTTAGCGGCCGGACAAGCTGCATTGAAATTTGCACGTGCCTACGGAGGCAAGCCGGTGGCCACCGTAGCCGCTTCGAACCTGGTTTGCGGCCCTATTGAGGCAGCATTGACGAACGCAATGCTCGCACATTCCGATGAGACGGATGATTCGCACGCTCCGTCGCAGTCGCATCCGGGCTGCGCGATCGTGCCAGCCGCCCTTGCCGCGGGAGAGCAATTTGGTATCGATGGGACACGTTTTCTACGTGCCGTGACTTTGGGCTACGACGTTGGACCACGTGTGACGATGACTCTAGGCGCCGAGCCCTATGAGGATTCGAGCCATCGAAGCACGCACAGTATCGCCACTACGTTTGGCGCCTCGGCCGCCGCCGGCTGCGCAGCCGCGCTGGGTACTCAACAAATGCGCTGGCTGCTCAACTACGCTGCCGAGCAATCCTCAGGGCTCTCGCTGTGGAATCGCGATCCGGATCACATTGAGAAGGCATTCGATTTTGCGGGTGCGTCGGCGCGCAACGGCGTGACCGGCGCACTGGTCGTTCATTCAGGCTGGACAGGCTTGGACGATGTGTTCGCAGGACCTCACAATTTTTTTCTGGCCTTTGCGCCTCAGGCAGACCCTGGCGGATTGATTGACAAGCTCGGGGAGCGCTACGAAGTAGCGCGAACGGACATAAAGAAATGGAGCGCCGGAATGCCCATCCAGGCGCCGCTTGACGCCATCGAGATTCTGCAAAAGCAACATCAACTGCAGGCGGACCAGGTTGCAAAGATTGCTATCCGGCTTGCGCCGCAAGAAGGGGCGATCGTGGATAACCGCGAGATACCGGATATCTGCCTGCAACATATTGTTGCGATGATGCTGATCGATAAAACCATATCCTTTCAATCGGCGCATGACAAAGCACGCATGCAGGACCCGGGCATTCTTCGCCAGCGCGCCAAAGTGCAACTGGTTCCCGACGAGGAACTCGGCCGCCTCATGCCGCGCCGGCAGTCTATTGTCGAAGTCACTCTTACGGACGGAACGAACCTTCGCGAACACGTCGATTCGGTGAGGGGCACCGCTGCAAATCCGATGAGCAGTGAAGAAATCCAGCAAAAAGCGCGCGATCTGATGGTGCCGACACTTGGCCAGGCCAACACGTCTAAGCTGATCGATCGAATCTTCGCGCTGGAGAAAGTGGCGGACATCCGAGAGCTGCGGCCACTGTTGCAAATAGCGTGATCGACTAACTGCTGCAATTATTGCGCAGTCCAGCCACCGTCCACCACCAAACTTGCTCCTGTAATCAGAGACGCCGCCGGCGACGCCAGAAAAATGATTGCGCCCGTGACCTCGTCCATGCGCCCGATGCGTCCCAACGGAATCCTGTTTATCGCCCAATCGCGGAATTCCGGGGCGGCAAAAAACGATGTAGTCATCGGCGTTTCCACAAACGTCGGACCGATTGAGTTGACACGGATATTATTGGGAGCAAGCTCAACGGCCATCGCCTTGGTCATTCCTTCAATAGCATGCTTCGTAAGACAATACACCGTGCGCCGTGGCGAGCCCACGTGGCCCATTTGAGAAGAAATGTTAATGATCGCGCCGCCACGTTCTTTTCGATCGGGTGCCTCTAACATTTTGCGTACGGCTGCCTGAGCGGCAAGGAAAGCTGACCGAACGTTCAGCGCGAGCATTTGATCGAGGTGATCCTCTGATACGTCGACGAACGGCTCAGGAATATTCATGCCGGCATTGTTAACGAGAATGTCGAGCCGTTCGATTCGAGCGATTTCTGCACGCAGTTGCGGGCCGTTCGTCACGTCGCAAACAACGATGATTGCGCGGCCGCCGGTGCTTGAGATGGCGCTAGCGACGTCCTCAAGATCCTTCCGCGTTCTGCTAAGCAAGATGACCTCGGCACCCGCGGCAGACATCGCTACCGCGGCGGCGGCGCCAATGCCGCGGCCTGCGCCCGTTACGAGCGCAGTGCGCCCGTCCAGCCGGAACGATGAAGATCGGGTCAACTCTTCAGCTTTGCTTATGTGCGTCTCCCGACTGTGCGCCGTTACCCATCTTCCCACCTCCATAGCGGCGGACCCGAAGATCCGCTTGTTCCTTGTGAGCCCAAAATCGCTCAATCGCACACAGCCGCGAACAGTATTCTCCAATCACAACGCTTGCGTCGTCCGTGCACTCCTGATACGTAACCGTTTTCATAAATTTTCCAACCCACAGCCCCCCGGTGTAGCGGGCCGCGCCCTTGGTGGGCAACGTGTGATTCGTCCCTATCACTTTGTCGCCATAAGCTACATTGGTTTGCGGACCGAGGAACAGAGCGCCGTAATTCCGCATGCGTTCGAGGAAATACCGCGGGTTACGCGTCAATATTTCCACATGTTCGTAGGCGAGCCGATCGGCCTCTCGTACGGCTTCATCGAAGTCGCTGACCACTATAATCTGGCCATAGTCGCGCCAGGCAATGCCCGCCACTTCCGCCGTGCGAAGACTCGCAAGCTGCCTCTCGATTTCAGCGGGCAATGACCGAGCCAGTTCCTCGCACGTCGTAATCAGCACAGCGGGAGACGTCGGACCGTGCTCAGCCTGCCCCAGCAAGTCGACAGCGATCATCTCCACATCGGCGGAATCGTCGGCGATTACCAGTATCTCTGTGGGGCCGGCGAGCAAATCGATTCCAACCTGTCCGAATAACTGGCGTTTGGCCTCGGCAACGTAGGCATTCCCCGGACCGACGAGCATGTCCACCGCGCCGATTGATTGCGTGCCGAGCGCCATGGCCGCCACAGCCTGGATGCCGCCCAGAATATAGATTTCATCAGCGCCGCCCAGATACATCGCGGCGATGGTTTCGGGGTGCGCTTTGCCATTCATTGGCGGCGTGCACGCGATTACCCGTTCCACGCCGGCAACTTTGGCAGTGACGATGCTCATATGCGCAGATGCCACCATCGGGTATCGCCCGCCGGGAACGTAGCAACCGGCACTCCTCACGGGAATGTTGCGATGGCCCAGCCGCACACCCGGCAACGTTTCGACCTCGATATCCTTCAGCGAATCCTTTTGGCGCTCCGCGAAATCCCGGATTTGCGCCTGCGCAAATGTAATGTCTGCAATAGTGCGGGGTGAGACCTGCGCTACGATTGCATCGATCTCATGTTTGGCAAGCCGAAAACTTGGCGGAGCCCAGCCGTCGAACTTCTGAGAAAGTTCCCGGACGGCAGCATCGCCACCTTTTTTCACGTCAGCGATGACGTGAGTGACGGTTTCACGTACTTTGCTGTCCATCGCGTCGGTTGCATCTTGCGCGATAGCCGTTTTCAGGTACGTGGCCATCCTCGACTCCTCAATGTCGTGCCGCTATTTGATCGCGATCGGATTAGTCGACGATCCCACAGCTCGCGTTATAAGTAGTGGCGGCGCACAAAAGAAAACTCATACACCCGGTGTTTTGCGCAATCATCCGCCCCGCCTGGCGCTGAATAGGCACTCTCTGCTAATCAGCGCAGTACAGTATAAGTAATACAATCTTGCGAACGCTGATAAAGTTTTGCCGGACCACTTTCACGTCCGATTCCGCTCGAAACTGTTTGCCCACGTAGGTCTATTCAGGTTCGTTGTTGACATGCTCGCGTGGTTTGGCTCTACTGTTCGGCCGGCATAAAGAAGCAGGGCGCCATTCGCATTTGCCGTGTATTATTTCCGGCGGCACATCACGTACGGAGGCAATATGAGGATTAGCTCGAAGCAAACCATCGTCGGTGCAATTGGGACCGCTGTGATGTGTCTGTTGGCGGTCATATTTGCAGATGGTCAGACCGCGCAAGAACAAAAGCCGCTGATCTCGGAAGAAGCATTCAAAGACGTTCAGGTGCTGAAAGGCATTCCCGTCACTGAGTTCATGACGACCATGGGCTTTTTTTCGGCTTCACTTGGCCAGAGTTGCGAGTACTGTCATGTCGCGGAAAGCAGCGGCAACTGGGCCAGATATGCGGATGACAATGATCATAAGGCGACCGCCCGCAAGATGGTGCTCATGATGAAGGGTATCAACCAGGCGTACTTTGCCGGGCGTCGCGTGGTGACTTGTTACTCATGCCATCGCGGCGGTCAACTCCCCAAGATTATTCCAAATCTGGCTGAGCAGTACGGCGCGCCGCCTGCTGATGAGCCAGACGAGATTGCCGCACAAGCTGCGGGTGCACCGTCGGCGGATCAAATCCTCGATAAATACATCCAGGCAATTGGTGGAGCGCAGCGAGTCGGCGAGCTTACGAGTTTTACTGCGACGGGAACGTACGAGGGCTATGACACAGAAAAAGAAAAACGGCCGGTCGATGTCTTTGCCAAAGCACCGGATCAGCGCACGATGATTATCCACATGCGTGACGGCGACAGTACCATCACCTATGACGGGAAGGCAGGCTGGCTCGCGGCACCGCAGGCAAGCAGGCCGATACCGCTGCTTCAGCTGACTGGACGCGATCTGGAGGGCGCAAGAGTAGATGCCGCACTATCTTTTCCGGGCCGTATCAAACAGACGCTGTCTCAATGGCGCGTCGGATTCCCGGTGACGATTGACGATCGAGATGTGCAGGTCGTGCAAGGAACGATCTCGGGACGATCGGTCGTGAAGCTATACTTCGACCCCACAACAGGTCTGTTGGTTCGCACGCTGCGCTATACCGACACACCAGTCGGCCTCGCGCCCTCGCAGGTTGATTACAGCGATTATCGTGACGTGTCCGGAGTCAAGGTGCCGTTTCACTGGGTGATTACCTGGGTAGACGGCCGATCGATTGTTGAACTGAGCTCGGCGTCATGGAACGCGCCAGTCGAAGCTTCCAAATTCGCGAAGCCCGTGCCGCCACCGCTAAACAAAGCAGCCAACCAGTAGGGCGGCGAGTCAGTAAACGGTTTGACCGGCAATCTATTTGGGCTTTTTCGTACGTCGCAGGTGAGCTCGGTCTTTTTCGTTCTCCTCGCAGGAGTACGACATGATCTCAGTATTCTGCCGCTTGATAGGCAATGTGATTGACCACGGCTGAGTGAAAAACTTGGGGTCCTCAAACGTAACCGTCCACTTGATATTGTCTTTGTCGATTTTCTGGAAACGCTCGATCAGATGTAATTGATCGCTGTGTTCGTGCCCTGCCGTATCGAGCCAGGTTCTGTCGGTGAGCCCCACTGTGTCCACAACCAAGGTATCGCCGTCCCATCTGCCGATTGAATCGCCAAACCACGTCGGCTCCAAATCGGCGGCATGACTGCGGCCGTCGGTATGAATAATCCGAAAGGTGCGCTGGTTTTCGAAAAGAATGGCCACAACGGAAGGCGTCTGTACCAGTTGGAAAGGCATCAGTCCCGCCTGAATACCTCTTGCCGGACCTATCGGCAAACATTGCGTTAGCGGATCATCGTACTCGTCTTCCTCTTTGAACCTTTTCGCCGCGTATTGTGTGAACGGCGGCTGATGACCGAGCGGTTTGGAAATGTCAGGCGTAAAAGGCGCCGACCAGATGCCGTTCAAATCTGGCGTGGATGTTGATTTAGAAACGTCTGAGCTGGCGGAGCCGGCGCACCCGCCGAGCAAGAGTCCTCCCACGAATGCGGTTGCGATAAGAATAACTGCACGATAGTGGATTCGCATATCAGTTCACTTTTTGTCGTAGCCTGATACAGCTCCAGCGCCTGCCGATATCTCGTGGCCGTCCTGGAGTGTGATCGTACTGCACGCTGCCAGATTGGAACCGTCCTTCGAACGAAAACCCTTGGCCGTAACCATATCGCCCGGCTTCAGCGTATCTTTCCGCCAGCCCTGCCGATGAAGCACGTTGGGCGGACCACCTTCGAGTGCCCAGTTCGCCACCTTACGATCCTTGCCCATTACGTCCAGGTAAAAATAGATATGTGGATTCATAAACTCGACTTTGGTCACCACTCCTGTGAGCGTCACCGGCTTATTTATGTCGAACTCCACTGAAAATCCATGGTGAGCGACGAGCGGCATTGAGCCTAGAAGCACGAGCACAAACAACGGGGCCGCACTTGAGGAAATCGCTCTCACGATGGCACCTCCGCACAAATGTGCAAATCGCGATCAATATGACACGATTTATGGTGCGGTCAAGAGCGTTCGTGGCGCGCGCATAGCTACGGCGACGATGAGGTGGATGAAAAGATCAAAGATGCATATTGTGGCCCGATAATGCTAGCGTAGGTGCGTCGGTCCGTTGCCGATCAAAGACAAAAATGACCTGAGGTGACCGTTATGGCCAAAAATGACAAGCGCGCTGCGAAGTATGAACAACTCGAAGCAGGAACTGAACAGGCTCGGCCGATTCAGCACCAGCATGGTCGCGAGATTCAGCCTTACGGGAAAATTGCCAAGCTGCCCATCGCGTTAGACGAACGAGTCTGTGCGCAAAGCGCCGGCAATCTGAATCAGCTGCTTGCAGATACCATGACCCTCCGTGACATGTATAAGAAACACCATTGGCAGGTCGCGGGCCCCACGTTTTATCAGCTTCACCTCCTGTTTGATAAACATCATGGAGAACAGGACGAACTGGTGGACGCAGTCGCGGAAAGAATCCAGCTGCTTGGCGGCGTCAGTATCGCTATGGCTCCTGATGTGGCTGAAACCACCCTGGTTCCCAGACCACCCCGCGGCCGCGAAGAAGCTCCCATACAAATTTCACGTCTACTCGAAGCGCACGAGATCATCCTGCAGGAAGCCCGTGCAATGGCGCGGCAGGCTGACGAGGCAGACGATGCTGGCACAAACGATTTGCTCGTGAGCCAGGTCATCCGAACAAACGAGTTGCAGGTCTGGTTCCTCGCGGAGCATGTCGTAGACGTCCCAACGGTTCGCGCGGCTCAAGCGAAGACGGCCGGTTCGGCCGGTTAAACAGACACACCGTTCCTCCGGCAAGTCTGGCGCACTGTGCGAGTTCGGCGTGCGTCTGCTACACTTGCCGAGATTCACGCTCCACCTGTCGTGACGGTTCCGGGGTAGTGCAATCGGTAGCACGTGGGCCTTTGGAGCCTAAAATCCTGGTTCGAGTCCAGGCCCCGGAACCAACTCCGTCGCGTGGGTGTCTTCTCTTGCGTCGCCGCTAGTCTGCAGTCGCGGGCAGCCGGTCCACACGTTCAGCTCACATACCAGAATCTCTCTTTCTGCTAGAGCCGCGAACGGCAACTATCGAATATGCGCCAAATGCACACAAGTGTGCGTAAAAGGCAGGCACCGTCGGCGGCAGCCCAGGGCCCCATCGTCGTGTAAGCCTCTCAGTACAAAGCGAGTTACGAAAATGTCTGATTTGGCCCATATCCTGCTCGTTACGGACATGCAAGGCGACGCTGAGATGTTGCGTGACAGTCCGACTGAGTAGCTGAGTGAGAATGCGCCCGACAGGCATCTATTGCATCTAACTCAGTGAGGCTCGAGAGGTGACGAGATGAAAAACATGATAGAAGGTCCCGTTGGATCTGATCGCACTTCCACTCGCGAAGAGTTGTACCAAGTAATCGAATTGTTGGGTGGACGTGCCAGCTCCAAGCTCGAGTACAGCGCGGAGCCTGAGACGATGATCCAGGAGTCCGAGGAGCAAGCCGATCTATGGGCGCAGGTGAGCCGCGACGAAGAACTGGCGCTCGCGGCGGAAATTGAGCCTTTGGCGGATTTATTTCTTGGAACACGAGAACTAATTAACTGAGTTATTGGAGGTATCGAGGTTGGTCAACGATCTCAAGTCCGCGTTCGGGACGTTACAACCAAGCGTTCGCACCAATTCGGAACGGGTCGGACCAATCTCGATGTCCTCGCCTTCAGTGCCTCGATTCACTGCGCAAGAAAGGAATATCCACGCTAGTCCGGCCAACTTCTAAGTCATAGATATTAGTTGGCTTGCTTTCTTCGGTGCTGCTGAACCCCCTCCTTTAAAAATATTGACATAGCGTTCGGTATTTCGTGCGATCTGGCACTTCCCTTGCCTTGTGTATACCGATGAGCGTCACAGTCACAAGGCATGCGCAAAAGGACATGTGTGCAGACGCAGGGCGACTGCTCGTCTGCATTGTGGACGATGACGCCTCCATGCTGCACAGCCTTGATCAAACGTTGACAGGCTTGGATTTCAGCTCCTACTCGGCTTGCAGCCCACAGGATGCTTTAGACCAGATTAGTCACGGCAAGTGCCGGGTTGTGCTCTGCGACGTAAAAATGCGTTCCATGGATGGCCCGACTTTTCTGGAACAGGCGCTGCAACGCGACCCCGGGGTGTACGTAATCTTGATGACTGCTGCATATTCGATCGAATCGGCAATCGAGGCGATTAAGCAGGGCGCCTACGACTATTTGCCCAAGCCAATCGACAAACAGCGGCTGAAAAAGACCTTGGACGAGGTGGCGGAGCAATTTAAGCAGCGGCGACGCGTACGAGAGCTCGAGCAACAACTGCTCGGTGATTTCGATTTTCATGGGATCGTGGGCCGCAGTCCCGCCATGCTCGAGGTTTTTGACCTGGTGAGGAAAGTTGCCCGGCATTACACAAATGTTCTGATTACCGGCCCTACGGGCACCGGCAAAGAAGTCGTCGCCAACGCTCTGCACCGAATGAGTCCGGTCGGTAACAACCGTTTCGCCGTCTGCAACTGCTCCGCAATGGTAGACACGTTGCTTGAGAGCCAGTTGTTCGGGCATGTTCGCGGGGCATTTACCGGCGCAATCGACACGCGCCCCGGTTTGTTCGAATATGCGGACAGGGGAACCGTATTCCTCGACGAGATCGGGGACACTTCGCGAGCGATGCAAGCCAAGCTGCTTCGCGTGATTCAAAACCGCGAAATCCAGCGGGTCGGCTCCCCTGAGGTGCGCCATGTGGATGTACGGCTGATCGCCGCCACGAATCGTGATCTTTCGGCCGATGTGATTGCCGGCAATTTTCGGGAAGATTTGTTTTACCGGTTGAGCACGATCCAGATTCGCGTACCCAGCCTGACGGATCGGCTCGAGGACATTCCTCTGCTGGTTTCGTTTTTCCTGAAAAAATGTAACAGCAAATACCACAAGCAAATCCGCGGTTTGACACGGCGAGCGCAGACACTTCTCCTTCGTCACAGTTGGCCGGGGAACATACGCGAACTGAAGAATGTGATCGCCAGCGCCGCAATACTCGCCTCCGGTGACTTTATTGATGTGGATGATTTGCCGGCGAAATTTCACGAGCCACAGACGCAGCGTTTGCCCGGCGGAACGTCGCGGCCGATGGCGCTGCAAGACGTACGCAACGAGCACATTGAGCGTGTACTGGAGATCTGCGGTGGTAATCGCGTCCGGGCCTGTCAAATGCTTGGGATTGGGCGCACCAGCCTCTACCGTTATTTGAAGCGTGAGGGAAAGGTCACCAGCACAAATAGGTTACAACCGGCATGAGCGCTCGATCTTTAGACAAGCCTCCGCCGGTGACTGAATTAGCCCGTGATGTCTGCGAAAAACGGAAATCACTGGGCCGACGCATGCGATTTGTAAAAGATGCGGTCGATTCCCCAGGCACCGGCAGCTTCCACATACGCGAGATTCAGGTTGCCGAGGTTTCGCTCTCCCTCGCACACGACCTCAGAAAGCGGGCAGCCGTGTCCCAGACAACGCCAGACGAAAATAGTCTTTCCACTCCAAAACCGTCCGATCGCCGCAGGAGCAAGCGGGTACCTATATCTTTTCCAATCGAAGTTTCAGGATTCGACGACCTGGGCTGTTTGTTCCGGGAATTCACGGTCACCAATGACGTGAGCGAGCAGGGGTGCCAATTCGACATGCTTCGTGAGGTCAAGCGCGGCGATGTCATAGCCATTCAGCGGGTGCAACGCAACGGCAGACGGCAGCAGGAGAGCAAACCTCTCCTGTTTGAGGTTGTTTGGATTGATGCGAGTAGCCGAGGCTGGAGCGTAGGCGCGTCCAAGCTGCAGTCGGAAAACATCTGGGATGTCGCATTCCCGCCGAAAAACCAGGGTAAATGCACAAACGAGTAATAATTAGGGCATGTGCGGTCCACCCCGCATGCATCGCCTGCCGGCGCATTCACATAAATGTGCTTTCACCCTCCCGCGTGCTCGCTTCCTCGTACTTTCTCGCTATGCTAGACTGCCAGAGCGGAGAAATCCCGCCGATGCGTGGAACTTCGGGCTCTGTGCAACGATTCCCCGTGAACCCCGCCAGGCCCGGAAGGGAGCAACGGTAACGGGATCGCTTCGTGTGCCGCGGAGTACCCGAAGTTCCTCTCATCGTTTTTAAGGCAGGTTTTTCGTTTTAAGTCAGCGCCATTAACCGGTCACCATCATGACCTATCAAGTCATCGCCAGAAAATGGCGCCCACAATCGTTCGCCGACGTAGTCGGGCAGCAACACGTCACGCGAACGCTCGAGAATGCCATCCGCACAGGCCGGGTCGCACACGCGTATATTTTTTCAGGCGCGCGAGGCGTCGGAAAAACTACCACGGCCCGCATTCTGGCTAAGGCTCTGAATTGCGCCAAAGGACCCACAACGGAGCCCTGCAATGAGTGTGCCTCGTGCATGGAAATCACCGGCGGTGGATCGCTTGATGTGCTTGAAATTGACGCAGCTTCCAACCGGGGTATTGATCAGGTTCGCGAACTGCGGGACATGGTGCGCTATGTTCCCGCTGGAGGACGCTACAAGGTTCTGATACTCGATGAAGCGCACATGCTCACTCCGGAAGCGTCCAACGCTCTCCTGAAGACACTCGAGGAGCCGCCGGAAAAAGTCGTTTTTGTGATGGCGACGACGCAACCCGAAGACTTGGTGGAGACGATTCGCTCGCGCTCGCAACATTTCCACTTTCGAGCGCTCTCTTTCGGAGAAATCGTCGAGGCACTTGGTGAAATCGCAAAGAAGGAAGAGTTGAGTATCGATGAGACGGCGCTTGCCGTGATGGCTCGCGCTGCGGATGGCAGCTTGCGGGATGCAATGTCACTGCTGGAGCAGGCTCGCGCATATTGCGGCTCGACGATTTCCGGCGCTCAAGTGCGTGAATTCCTTGGCGTCGTATCGGCCGAGACGCTCGACGAGTTGCTGGGTGCGATCGAGGAGCGTTCTGCGGCGCGCTGTTTTTCACTGGTACGTCAATTATTGAGCGAAGGGCAAAACCTACAACAGTTTTGCCGCGAGGCTGTCGCGCACTTCCGAAACCTGCTGGTCGCGCGTGTCTGCGGGGCGGATTCCGATCTGGTGGCCGCGCCGGCTGAAGAGCGACCGCGACTGGCGCGTTTCGCAGCCTTGTTTAGCGAAGAAGATCTGACCAGGTTTTTTCAGATTCTGCTCACGGTCGAAGATGACCTGCGGCGAAAGCCGGATCCGCGATTGCATCTCGAAATGGGTTTGCTCCGCCTGGTAAACAGCGCGCGTCTTGCGCCTCTTGAGGAGGTTCTCGCAGAACTTTCCGGACAAACTGCGCCACGAGAGAAACGCGAGGGATTAGGCTCCGCACATGCACCCACAGGTAACGTACCGAGAGCATTCTCATCCGAGCGCACGACAGCGCCTGCACCCTCGGCTTTGTCCGGTTCGCCAAATCGAGCGGCGGTAGGCGCGAGTTCATCCAAATTTGCGGCGGGTTCGACTCGCGGGCAGACGACTGCAGCCGTTACCCCCGCAGCCGAGCAGAAAAGCGCTCCCGGTTCTTCAACGGCTCCTGTGATGCGCGCGGAATCGGCGATCGCGCCGCCGCGCGACGCGCAGCCAGCCGCCCCGGTGGCGAGCGTTCCTGTTGCGATCAACGTGTCCGCCGATTCGACCGCGCAGGGTCCGGTGCCGGGTTCGGTGCCGAGCGTGATTGCACGCACTGCGGATCCATTCAGCGGACTCGATGCAGCACAGGTGATGGCCATCAAGTCTGCAGTTGTTTCACAGCAGAAATTTCTGGGCGAACTGGTGGAACACGCGATCCGCTGGGAATTGGAATCGGGAGAAATCCGGCTGTATTTTCCCACTGAGAGTCGCGCGTTAGCGGAGTTGTTGCAGGGACGCGAATCGATGGAGAAGTTGCGCAGCATCAGCAGTCGTGTATTGGGCCAGCAACTCCGCGTCTGTGTTAAACTGGAAGCCGGTTCGGTGTTGAGCAGTACGGTCCGTACGGCACAAAGCGGACACGAACTGCGCGCCAGGTTCGAGCAGGACCCGATTGTTCGCGCAATGCTCGAACGTTTTGGCGGCAAGATTTCAGAAGTTAAGCGTCGGGACGAGGAATAAATTTATGGAAGTGAAGGCACTGCAACAACTCCTTTCCCAATTCCGACAGGTTCAAGAAAACCTGCAAAAACAAGTCGACAACGTTCACGTCGAGGCCTCCGCTGGCGGCGGCATGGTAGTTATCAAAATGAACGGTCAGAAGCAGGTTACCGACGTTCGCATCGATCCGGAGATTTTTTCGGGTAAGGATGCCGAACTGTTGCAGGATTTGATCCGCGCCGCCGTAAACGATGGATGCCGGCGCGTTGACGAAGAGCTCGCGGCCCAGGTAAAGGGTCTCGCTGGCGGTTTTCCGGGAATTGCCGGGCTTAAGATTCCTGGCTTGTTCTGAAAGTGCCTGTCCTCACGTATAGACCTGTCCAACCATCCCGCATGAACGTGGTTCGTTTCCGTTCGAAGGCGCACTGCATAGCTATTCCGGCTGAATGGACATGCACTGATGCCTGATTTTGCCGAGCCAGTTGCGCGCCTGATCGACGAGCTTAAACACCTACCTGGTATCGGCCAGAAGACAGCGCAACGCCTCGCTTTTCACTTGCTTCGCGCAAAGCCGGAACAGGCGTTGGCCCTCGCCGATGCGATCCGCGAGGCAAAGCTCAATATCCGCGAGTGCAGCGTCTGCAACAACATCACGGACGCGGACCCGTGCTTCTATTGTTCGAGTGCCACGCGTGACCGCAAAGTAATCTGCATTGTGGAAGAGCCGCACAACATTCTCGCGGTTGAGAAAACGCGGCAATACAATGGTTTATATCACGTGCTCGGGGGTGCGCTTTCTCCGCTCGATGGCATCGGACCGGAGCAGTTGAAGCTGAAAAGCCTCATCGAGCGGCTGAAGGGTGGGACGATTGAGGAGATCATTGTTTGCACCAATCCCACGGCGGAAGGCGAAGCTACGGCCGTATATGTATCGAAGCTGATCAAACCTCTTGGCGTACGCGTAACCCGCATCGGCGTGGGAATTCCGGTCGGGTCCGACCTGGAATACGCGGACGAGATCACCATGGTGAAAGCAATGGAAGGACGTCGCGACCTCTAGCATCCTGCCTCAAATCGTAGTAAAGTCCGCGGTTATTCCACGCTTGATGAACCTCACAAAGCACCAAACCGCGCTGGGTTCGGGGGACAACGTGCAACATTCCGTTCAGCTTGATGCGCCACCTGCGCAGCAGCGTCGCAGCACGCGCATTGTCCAGGCCGTGCCAGTGGCCGTGACGGGTGTAGACGCGCTCGGCCGGCCCTTTCAAGAGCGTACATCGACACTTATCCTCAATTGTCACGGCTGTCGTTACCAGTCACGGCATTACGTGCTGAAGCATATGTGGGTCACTCTCGAAGTGCCCAATCCCCAGGCCGGCTATGAGCCGCGGCGCGCGCGGGCACGCGTGATGTGGATCCGACGCCCGCGTTCGGTACGCGAGTTGTTCCATGTGGGTGTTGAGCTGGAAAGATCGGGAAATATTTGGGGTATCGCGTTTCCGCCGGCAGATTGGACAGGGTTCAACCTTGATCCCGAATTTGCGATTCATATCGCTGCGGCGTCACCGTTGCGTAGCGTTCAGGACACCACGGATTCCGAGCATGAAGATAATCTCCGAACCATGCCGCATCACGCCCATGAACCTTCAGGAAGCCTCGCGACACAGATGGATCGCCTGGTGCACGATGCGAAACAGCAGTTGCACGCCGCGATACGCGAAAGTGCGGCAGAAGCGGTTTCCGCGGAAGCACGTCCCCTTATTGCCGCCCTGCAGGCACAACTCCAGGACGTAGCCCACTTCGCATTTGGATCTGCGTCCGTTGATCGCGAGCCAAATCGAGTCATACAGCCCACTGCTGGAGTGTCCACTGAAAGCACGGCTTTTGAGCGATCACATGCGGACTCAGCAGCGGCCGATATCGCCGAACAAGCGCTGCAGGAGCTGCGACAGAAGTGGGATGGTGAATTACATGACAGTATTGAGCGCGCCGGCGCGGAGTTTCAGAGTCGCCTGAACGAAATTGCACGGAACTGCGATGCGGCTTTTGAACGGCAGATGGAGTCTCGCACCCGCGAGTCCGAGGACAGTCTGCAGCGCATCGCCAACGACATTACCGCAAATATGGCACACGGGCAGGAGACTCTCGCGCAATTCCGCAAGGTGCTGGACGAACGTTTTGCCGTCTGTGTCGATGACACCGAACAAAAGATCCGGTTTGAAGCCGAGAAATCGCGCGCGCGTGTTTCCGAAATTGAGCGTGCGGCAGAGGAATTGCAAGCCGATGTGGCTTGTATGCTCAGTTCCGCGCAGTCGGAGTGGCGGGCGAGACTTGATGCAAGTCTGGCTGACGCGACGGGTCAGTGGCACGAGCAAATCGAGACTTCTCTGGAGAGCGCCGTGGAGCGCGCCGCCCACCAAATTACCGGTCATTCGCAACATTCAAGTGCTGAACTGGACGAGATGATGAGGTCGCGCGTAAACACAATCAGAGAAACGTTCGCGGACCTGACAGCCGATGCAGAAAGCAAGCTCGGGACGCTGCGGGGCGCGCTCGATCACGAAGTGACGCAGGCACGAGAGGCGCTCGGAAACGCCAGTGTGTTGTCCCGCAATTTTGAGGAGCAGTCGGCCAGCATGGCCTCCGCTTTTGAATTGAACGTCGACACGGTTACACGGACCGCACAGCAGGATCTGGAGACGCGCGGGTCTGCCATTCTGGAAAAAGTTCAAGGCCAGATGCAGCTCGCCTCTGCCAGGTGCTTAGAGGAAGCAAGCGACGCGCTGCGTCAAAAAACTCGTGAAATTTCATCTCTGTTCGCAGATCTGGAAATGCAGATAAAGCATTCGGCTGGTGAATTCCGTGCCGCAATCGCGCAGGAGACCGAGCAAGCAGTGACGACGGTGGCGAGCAGAGTGTCGTCACATACGGGTAGTTTGCAGGAAATGCTGCAAGCGGCTGAACAGACAGCGCAACGCGAGTTCCGCAGTACGCTCGAATTGCTGGGAGACCAGTTCGCCGAAGCATATAAGAAGCGGCTGGAACAAACATCAGATCAATGGCTGCCCCTGATACTTGAAAAGCTGAACCAGCGGACGCAGCATCAACTTGATGCATTGACGCAATCTGCCGAGTCCCGCTTAAAGCAAACCTGTGGTCAGGTATTTTCGAATTTGGGCGATATATTGCGAAACGGCCTCCTTGATCTTTCTGTTCCATCAAGTGACACAATCGAAGAGAAGCTTTCTCGTAGCTGAACCGGCGGGGCTCACGCTCGTCGAGTGCGGCATTCGAGGCGAGTCGGTATAATACTGCAGATGGCTAACCGTGCTTACGTACGCTTCTGGACGCGTGACAATTCGGCCGCGCTGCTGCTGGACCGGTTTGAGCGCCTGCTGGAAACCGTCCCCGTGTCAGCGACAGGTCCAGGCTTTACCAGGGTGACCATTCGCGCCATCGCTTTTGCTGAGACTCCTCTGATCGAACGTGACCTGCGGGGTTTCACCTCCAGCGCTTCCGACGTGATCGGGATGGTTCGCGAACACAGTGATGAAGATACGGCTTGCGAGGTGGAAGCGTCATGGGACTTATGGCGCCGCGATCCTGACGAAGGAATCTGGCAACTCCACCCTGAGCCATTGCTTCTGACATGTCACGGGGAAGCATACGAAAACGGTGTGGCGGCTGAGTGGGGTCATTTTCTCGCCGATCTCGGACTGGAGCACTTTTTTACGGGGCATGGCGGTGTACTCGGTTCCCACGGGGCGCGCAGCGCACCTGCAGATCCTGTCGAGGCTGAGTTTCTAGCGCAGATGTTGCACGAGGAAAACCTGCACGAGTATTACGAAAAAACGAGATTAAACATTCAGCAACTGCTTGGGTGGGTTCGCAAGGTCGAGCAAGCGCTTCCAATTGAGCGCTATCAGCTTTGGTCGGAAGGTGAAGATAACTTTGAAGCGCGCCTGGACGAAATTCTCGCTGTGCACTAGCGCAGCGGTTGCACTCGCACTGTTTCCCGCAACGACGTTCCGCGGGCAGAGCGAGAAACCCAAGCGCGTGAACGAAGTGACAGTTGCCGGTCTACGCCCCGGTCGCGACGCACTGGCGGCAGCGCTGAAGCGTTTTAAGGCGAAGTATGCAACGAGCGAGGCAGGCGCGAGCACCAGACAATGGGGTGATGGCTGCACCGGCCGTGCTTTGCTGGTTCAAGTAGACGATCACTCGGTTATTCAAGAGATTACCGTCACTTCGCTCGTGCCACAGGACGGCAAATGCGAAAACCGGCGCTTCGACGCGCTGAACATGCGAGATTGGACCACCGGACAAGGTCTGCGCCTCGGCGATCCGCGCGACAGAGTAACCGAATTGTATGGCGAGCCGAACACCAGCGGTCCCTCGGTGAGGGGCAGCAAAGAGCTGGAGTTTTTGTATTACGCCTTTGATTGGGCCGGGCCTGACGTTCCACAGGTTATGGAAGTTTATTGTGCCCGCGAGACTGGCCGGGTCGTGGAGATCATGTTGGCTCGTCCCAGCCTTTAGCATTCACGAATCACTGAACCGATGAGACCTTTTGCCTTACAGTCGCTCGCCCGTGCGCTCGGTATAGCCTGCGCCATCGTACTGTGCGGCGGGTGCAACACGTCGAACAAGCCTGCACCCGTTCACACGCTCGCCGAAACCGCAGGCTCGCGCCCCCCGTCCGAACTACAAGCGCTGGCGGATTCGTTGCTCGGAAGTGGTTCCAGAGTGGTGGCGTACGGTGATCTGGCGCAAAATGGACGCGAGCAAGCGCTCGTGATTGATCCAATAACTACAACGTCGCCAAACGATCCATCGGACCTGATGTTTACGCGCGCCGCGCTGCTGGAACGAGAAGGTGCAAAATGGCGAGAGATTCTGCGCTGCGATGAGCACTTGAAGAACACCAAGGGATTTCTGGGCGGGGCACCTTTAGTTCCTATCACAGGCTGGAAGCTGGCATTGATGCGCGACCGGAATGGCAAAGACGCGGTGCAAACTCTATACTTCACGCCTTTGCCGGCTCGGGAGTCGGCGCGAATCGCCCCCATCGCGGTGCGGTGGAATCGCAAATTGAATCGCTACCAGTCGCTTGACCAGAAAAATGAGCAATTCCTGGCAGAACTGACGTTGCTGGAAACTCCTTCGTCGGAATTAAGATGAGCAACACTTCGTATTCACATACCGGCACAGCGAAACCGTCGAAGTCCGCGGCGGGAACGCCCGCCAAATCGAAGCCCGTTCGCGGGTGGACGCAACTCAGGCGACTGCTCCCGTACATCGCAAGGTGCAAAGGGAAAGTTGCGGTGGGGCTACTTACGCTCGCGGCGATGGGTATTATCGGCACGCTGCAACCACTCGCATTCGGCATTATCATCGATTGCCTTTCAGGAAACGCACAACCTCTGGGCCGCCTGAGCCGGATGTCTCCCCGGCTGATCCATTCCTTGATACCTGCGTATCAGCCGTTGAGCGCACGTACATTGATCATCTACTGCATTGCTGCTATAGCCATCGTGGGTCTTAAAGGGGTGTTTTCGTTCTGGTCACGGTGGATTCTGATCGGCGTTTCGCGCGACATCGAGTATGACCTGCGAAATGATTTGCTGGACCGGCTGCTCGTTTTGGATCCCGAATTCTACGTGCGTAACCGTACCGGCGAGTTGATGTCGCGGGCCACAAACGACCTAAACGCCGTCCGCATGGTGCTCGGGCCGGGAATCATGTACAGCGCCACCACTCTCGTGACGATGGTGATGGCGGTCGCGCTGATGGTTCGTCTGTCGCCTTCGCTGAGCCTGTGGGTACTCGTCCCCGTCCCGGTCGTAGCGGTGGTGGTCTGGTATTTCGGGCGCGTGATCCATGCCATGTACGAAACAATTCAGGCAGCACTGGCCACGCTTTCTTCTAAGGCGCAGGAAAACTTGTCGGGTGTACGCGTCATACGCGCCTACGCGCAAGAAGATGCGGAAATACAGGCGTTCGACGCTCCCAATCGCGACTACGTGACTCGCAACCTCAAGCTGATTGCGGCGTGGAGTATGTTCATGCCCATGCTCACCGCTCTGATCGGCCTCACATTTGTGCTCGTGCTTTGGTTCGGCGGACGTGAGGTGATTGCCGGGCAAATTTCGTTGGGCGAATTCGTGGCCTTCTATACATACATGGTGCAGTTGGTGTTCCCGATGATTGCGCTGGGATTCGTCACCAATATTTTCCAGCGTGGCGCGGCTTCCATGGGGCGTCTCAATTACATTCTGGACGCGCAACCCGCGATATGTGATGCGAAGTCGCCAAACGCCTCGGATCGGCCGCAGGACCGCACAATCCAAGGTGAAGTCGATTTTCGTAATCTTGATTTCACATATCCGACGACTCGCACCGATGTTTCGGCAAACGGTAACGCCTCGAGCGGCACTCCCGTGCTGCACGACATAAATCTTCACATTCCCGCGGGATCGACGCTGGCGATTGTAGGTCCGACCGGAAGCGGCAAGAGTACGCTTGCGGCACTGGTCGCACGATTGTGGGAAGCGCCTCCAGGCACCTTGCTGATCGACGGGCGCCCCATTTTTGAATGGCCGCTGAGGACGTTGCGCAGCGCCATCGGCTTCGTTCCGCAAGAAACATACCTGTTCAGTGAGACGGTGCGCGAGAACATTGCATTTGGCGTGGAGTCCGCCGAAGATGACGCCATTTTCCAATCCGCCGAAACCGCCAGCATTCACGCCGAAATTGTCGAATTTCCCGCGGCGTATCAGACCATGGTCGGCGAACGCGGAATCACGCTTTCCGGAGGCCAGAAGCAGCGTACCGCTCTGGCGCGCGCCGTGTTGCGCAACCCGCGTATTCTCATCCTGGATGATGCGTTGTCCAGCGTGGACACTGATACGGAGGAGCGCATCCTCCGCGGCCTCAAAGAACTGATGAAGCAGCGCACTACGATATTGATTTCGCACCGGGTCTCCACAGTTCGCCACGCGGATCAGATTATCGTGTTGCGCGAAGGACGTATCGTCGAACGCGGAACGCATGAGGAACTTCTGGCGCTCGGCGGGTATTACGAAGATCTGTATAACAAGCAGCTGCTCGAAGAAGAGCTTGAACGCGCATGAGTGATTTCCGCGAAGAAGAGGCCCTCGGGAAGATTTACGACACGCAATTGGCGCGTCGGCTGTTGGGGTACTTGCGGCCGTACGGAAAGCTCGTGGCCGTAGCGGCTTTGCTGACGATCCCGATAGCGCCACTCGCAGCAGCGGGTCCCAAACTCTTTGAGATAGCCGTCGACCGCTACATCGTTCCTGCGTTACGCGGCGATCTTTCCGCGGCGGCGAGCGTGCGCGGATTGGGTTGGGTTTCCCTGTTCTTTCTAGTCACCCTGGCGCTCGGCTTCGCGTTTCAATACCTGCAGGTTCGCGTGATGCAGAAAGTCGGGCAGGAGACGATGTACGATCTCCGCAAAGAAGTTTTCGAACGCCTGCAGCGCCTGCCCATGAGTTTTTATGATCGCACCCCCGTTGGCCGGCTTATCACCCGCGTAACCACCGACATTGACGCACTGAATGACCTGTTTGCCGCGGGCATTGCAGCCATGGTGAACGATGCTTTCCTCCTGATCGTTTTCGTCTTCATCATGCTGCGCATGAATTGGAAACTTGCGCTGGCGACGTTTGCGGTCCTGCCGTTTATCTTCGTGGTCACCTGGATTTTCCGGAATAGAGTGCGCGATGCCAATCGCCGCATACGCACAGCGATTGCGCGCATCAACGCATTTCTACAAGAACACATCAGCGGCATGAGCATCGTGCAGCTTTTCAATCGCGAGCGTAAATCTCGTGCGCAGTTTGCCGAGTTGAATCGCGTTCACATGGAGGCTTATAAGGACGCGATTCTGGCGTACGCCCTCTTTTTCCCCGGCGTGGAGTTCATCGGTGTCGTGGCCATCATCACTGTGTTTTGGTACGGCGGATTGAACGCCCTTGCGGGGGCGGTGCCGGTAGGTGTGCTTATCGCTTTTATGCAGTATGCGCAGCGGTTTTTTCAGCCGATTCAGGATCTGAGCGACAAATTCAATATCCTGCAGTCGGCGATGGCGGCATCTGAGCGCATCTTCAGGCTGCTCGACGAACCACTCCCGCCGGCAAGCACCCAAATCGGACGGCCGGTGGGACCTGTGCGCGGCGAGATTGAGTTTCGCAATGTTTGGTTCGCATACTCCGGTGGTGCAAATCCGAAAGAAGAGGATTGGGTGCTGCGTGACGTCTCTTTCCGCGTGGAGCCAGGACAGACAATCGCGATTGTGGGCCATACCGGCGCGGGAAAGACCACCACTATTCAGCTCCTTTTGCGGTTTTATGACATACAACGCGGACAGATCCTGCTCGACGGTACTGACATACGCGAATTGAACGTGCAGGAACTTCGCCGGCAATTTGGCATCGTGTTGCAAGATCCATTTCTCTTTACAGGCACGCTTGAATCGAATGTTCGGCTGGGCAGCAACAATGTGACCAGGGAAGACGTTGTTCGCGCGCTATGCGAAGTGGGACTCGACCAATTTCTAGAATCGCTGCCCCACGGCATTGACACCATGGTGTCTGAACGCGGACTAACGTTTTCAGTGGGCCAGCGGCAACTTGTCAGCTTCGCACGGGCTCTCGCCCACAATCCCCGTTTTCTGATTTTGGACGAAGCGACCTCGAGCGTTGATACTCGCACGGAGATGATGATCCGTGAAGCGCTTGATCGGCTCCTCACTGGACGCACGGCCATCGTCATTGCGCACCGACTGAGCACCATCCAGCATGCCGACCGCATACTCGTGTTTCACAAGAGCCGCTTGCGGGAACAGGGCACACATCAAGAACTGCTCGCAGAACGCGGGATTTACTACAGGCTCTACCAGTTGCAGTACAAGGACCAGGAACTGCGTCTGTCGGGCATGGCCCGCTCGAAAGCACCTTCTCTTGACCCCGAAGCGGGCGCGCCACTGCCAGCAAGCGATTAGTCCACCCCTTCTTATTTATGGCCGCTACGGAATTGCTAATTTCCGCGGGTGAAGCATCCGGCGATATGTATGCGGCTCGCCTCGCGACAGCTCTTCAATCACGCGCTGACCTTCGTTTGTTCGGTATGGGCGGTCCACGTATGCGCGCAGCCGGGGTGGAAACGGTTGTCGATTGCGCCGAGGTCGCCCTGATTGGATTAGCCGAGGTGGTCCGCAAAATGCCGGCTCTGAACAGGGCGTGGCGCCGGCTGCTTGAGGAAACACGGCGCCGCCGGCCGCGGTTTGCAATTCTCACCGATTTTCCCGGTTTCCATCTGCACTTATCGCGAGCCCTGTGCCGCAAAAACGTACGTAATATCTATTTCATCTGCCCGCAGTTCTGGGCCTGGCGCCCCAGGCGTGTGAACCTCGTCCGGCGGCGGTTTGTTCGTGGTCTGTGCATCTTCCCGTTCGAGGTGGACTTTTATAGCAGGGCCGGCGTTCCGGTCGACTGGATCGGCCATCCGTTGGTGGATCAGGTGCGCCCTACCAGCACACGCACTGAATTTGCGGCTACGCACGGTTTAGATCCTGCGCGTCCCATCATTGCCTTGCTGCCCGGCAGCCGTCCCGGTGAACTGGCCCAACATCTGCCTCGAATCATGGAAGCGGCGGCCTTATTGGGTGAAGCCGCGGCCGGGCGAGGCAGTCAATTTGTCCTGCCATTAGCTTCGGGCTTGCACCCCGCTCAGGTGAACGCCTACCTGTACTCTCAACGCGATGTGCCCATCAAAGTGGTAGAACACGCGACGTACGACACACTCGCAAGCGCCGACATAGCGATTGTCTCGAGCGGTACCGCAACTGTAGAGGCCGCATTGATTGGCGTGCCCATGGTGGTTATCTACCGTGTAGCTCCAAGCACAGCCTGGATCGCGCGCCGGTTGGTCAAGGCGCCTTTCTTCGCCATGGTGAATCTAATAGCAGGAGAGCGAGTGGTGCCGGAATTGATTCAGGACGATTTCACGCCTGAGCGGCTCGCGCGTGAGGCTATCCAACTGCTCAGTTCTGCCGATTCACGGGAGAAAATGCGTACCGATCTTGCGACCGTGCGCCAGCGGCTCGGTCCCCCGGGCGCGATTGACAGGGCCGCTGAGATCATCTTGCGGACGATTGCGGACTAGCTTGAAATGACCTTTGGCAACTCCAGAGGCCTAGCTGGTATCCTACAGATGATCCCCTGGAACGCGATTAAGTAGGTGATGAAGCAAGTGACAGTGAAAATGTTAAGGGTACCTGACCAACTGGCGCTTCCGTATTCTGGTATTGGGCGGCGAGCAACCCTGCTGCGGCACGCGGCGACGTGTGCGGCGTTTTTACTACTGGTTTGCGGAGCAGCGACGGCACAAGCCCCTGCGAGCCCGCAAACACCGCCTCAGGCGGCACCCAAAGCGGCATTCCGCGCGGTTTCCTATGATGTGTACGCCTCGCTTTCTCCCGTCGATCAAGTGCTTACGGCCAAGGCGACGGTCGAATTCGAATCGCAGGAACCATCCAGGACTCTTGAATGCGAGTTGCACGGGAACCTGAAAATCGACGATTTGCGCGATGCATCCGGCAAAGTATTGCCTTTTGACCGCGATTATTCGAATCCGCTTCTTGTCCGCATCACTCTGCCCGAGCCGGTACCCGTGGGACAGCGCACCAAGGTCATATTCTCCTATCAAGGTCCGCTAGCCAGTGCTGAAGGAAGTCCCGTATCCGGGGTTCGCTTGGCATGGATCGGCAACACAGGTGCGTACCTGCTGCTTCCCGCGCGATGGTTTCCGCTGACCGGCTATCCTGCCAATCGGTATACCGGCGTTTTTCATATCGAGGTTCCCGAAACATTTACCGTCGCCGGGACTGGTGCGGCCGAGGCCCCCAGCGCACCGAATATGCCCAGCATGCCTGGACCAGCAGAGTCGAAGAGTTCTGCTCCGCGATTGGCACCACTTCCGTCCCGAGCTTCAAACAGCACAGGCACAAGTATCCGAACCGCCGCCGCACCGCCACCTCGAGAAGCGGAGGCGCAACCAGCCGCAGCAGCACCCGGTGCGGCAGGACGTATGGTTTACACGTTCCATGTGACACAGCCGGAAGCAGCGGGAACGTTTGTGGCCGGCTCTCTGCAACTTTCCCCGGTAAAAGCAGAGGGGTTGAACGTTTCAGTGTATGCGTCTCCCAGCGCTTCGAGCACTGCGAATCCTATAGGTGAAGCCGTCGCACGTGTGGCCGTGGCCCTTTCCGACCGTTTCGGACCACTTGCACAACCCAATCTAACCATCGCGCAGATCCCAGACGGCACTCTCTCAAGTTTTGCCGGACCGGGACTGCTCCTTGTGAGCCAGCGTCAATGGAGTCAAACAGTTAACGCGCGTATGTTGGCGAACCTTGTCGCGCAGCAGTGGTGGGGCAACCAGATCATGGCTGCTTCCCCATCCGATGCATGGCTCACTGATGGGCTTGCGCGCTATTCTGAAGCGCTTTACGTGGAGCAGGCAGAAAACAAAGAAACGATGAACAAAGCGCTGGACGACTTTGCGGTTGGCTCGGTCATGTTTGAAGGCGCGGCGCCGATCGCGGAAGCGGGACGCCTGGTGCCGTTTTCCCCCGAATATATGTCGGTGGTCGTGAACAAAGGCGCCCTGGTATTCCACATGCTTCGGCAGCAGATGGGCGATGCTGCGTTTTTTTCAACGCTGCACGATCTCTCCGCACAATATTCCGGGAAATCGGTTTCGCTGGCGGATTTCGAAAAAATGGCTCAGGATCGGGCTGCAAAGAATTCACAGACGGCTCCGCCGAAGGAATTCGTTCTGCGCAGCAAGCCGTCCGGTGAGACGACGACGGGTGGTGCCGATACGGGTGGAGCGTCGAATGACGCTGCGGGCGGCGTGACGAATCTGAGACCATTTTTCGCGCAATGGCTGCATTCCACTGGCGTACCGGAATTTTCTGTGGATTACACCGTTTATCGGACGAAAAAGGGATTCAAGGTCGTCGGTAAAGTGAAGCAGAATCTGGACTTTTTCCGCATGCCGGTTGAACTGCAGGTACAGACCGAAGGCAATCCCGAGTTCAAAACAGTTCAGGTCAGCGGAACTGAATCAAGTTTCGATTTTGACGTTTTCGGGCGACCAAAACCCGGCGGCATCATCCTCGATCCGCACAATTACATTTTGAAATCCAGCCCGAAGCTGCGCATACGCGCGATCATCGCTCGAGGTGAAACGCTTGCGGAGCAGGGCCGCTATTACGACGCGGTGCAGCAATACTCGCAGGCGCTGGACCTGCAGAAAAACAATTCCCTGGCGCATTTCCGCACGGCCGAGGCCTTTTTCTACCAGAAGAATTATTCCGCTGCGGCAAACGCATTTCGCGATGCGCTCGAAGGCGATCTGGACCCGAGTTATAAATGGGTAGAGGTGTGGTCGCATATTTATTTGGGCAAAATATACGACATAGCCGGAGATCGCACTCGCGCGGTGAACGAATACAGCAAGGCTCAACAAACGAACGATGATACCGGCGGGGCGCAGGCGGAAGCGAAGAAATACCTTGCACAGCCATTCACTGAGGCCGCCAGCTCCACATCCGGCGCGTAATCCCCAGCAGCAGTATTGTTATAAGCCAGCCAGTCCTGTCAACGCAGTTCTCTCGTGCTGAATGCCTTTGTGTTGAATGAAGACCTGGAAAGTTTCTCCCATTCCCTCCGGATGAATAAGTGTTTTTAGCAGCAGCCGCGCGCGAATACGTCCCACTTCGCCTGCGCCGGGCTCGTAGAGGTCGGCAAAATCGTTTGCGCGGCCCAGAGCGACCAGGAAGGCCATCTGTGAGACCTGCCCAGTGCGCGTCAGGCCGGACCTGCTCCCGTAGAGATCAAGCGCACTGAAGTTCACGTGTGCGGTCAGATCCTGTTCGCCTGGCGCACACAGCACGTTTTCGCTTGCCCGATGCTGAGAATAGGCTAAGAGGGTGCCGCGCATATGGCGCTCGTTGTATAACTCCGTAGCCGCATGCCCGTAGTCGATAGTTATCACAAAACCATGGTCCAGCCGCTCTCCTACCGATTGAATCCAACGGCAAGCGTCGAGTCCAACCTCGGCCTGCTGATTTTCGCGCAGCGTGACGTTTTGCTCTCGGAAATACAACTCAATCTCGGTTGATGAGAGTGGACCCGCCGTTTCGATGAACGGATCAGCATCAAGCGCGTCAGCGTTAACTGCGTCAGCGTTAAGATCGACGTACAATTCGCGGAGTTCGCCCCCGACCACAACGACGCCATGCACAGGAAGAGCGTCCAGCAGTTCATTCGAAAGCACGCACCCAATTGGAATGTGACGCGGCACTTCAGCAGCGGATGTCGCGTGTTCTGCTGCTAAATGGGATGCGAGCGTCTGCGCATGTAAACCGCGGCGCGCGGCAGATTGCTCGACCGCGACATACCGCAATGCCGAATAAAAATCGCAAAGCTCGCGAGCGGCAAAGTCGAGAATTTGCGCTGCCAGCCGGCCCGTCCCCGCTCCCGCTTCGACCACAACAAATTCAGCCGGGTTATCAAGCAATCGCCACATCTGCGCCAGTTGACGGGCCAGCAAGCGGCCAAAAATCGGATGGACGTCTACACTGGTGTAAAAATCAGCATACCGCTGTGCATCCGCGCGGCTGTAGTACCCGAATTCGGCGTGATACAGGCATTCGCGCATAAAATCAGCGAACGTGATGGGGCCATGCCGGCGGATCCGTTCTGCTAGTTCGCGGCTGAGCGGCGTCCTGGAAGCTGCGCGTGTCACGTATCCTGTCGCTGCGGATTGCATGTAAACATCTCGACAACGTAGTCGTGCAGGCAATCGTAGAGTTGACGCTGGAAGGTCCAGGGAAACTGCTTATTCTCAATCTCGCGTGGTTGCAGAAGAAATTGGTAATCGTGGACTTCGACACCTGTAGGCCTGAAATGGATTTCGACCTCGACGCCGTTTGAGGCCGCTCGCGCACCAAAATCAAACAGCGGGTGCTCGTAACGTGCGAGCTCCCTCTGTACTTTTTCGAGAAGATCATTCACCGGAGTTGTCATTCGCGAGGCGAACTTGCGTGGATTAGACTGACTCGGTCGTCACTGGATTATCATCCAATTCGCCCCGTTCCTTCATTTCACGCATCACTTTCTCAAACACAGCCAGGGCTTTGGCGTCGAAAAGTACGAAATACACCTTCTCGAGAGAAGTTGGATGTTTCAGGTGCTCCGCGGTCTCATGAAGCATGATGGCCGCGCATTCCGATAATGGATAACCCCCGATGCCGGTCCCAATCGCTGGAAAAGCAATGGTTCGCATCTCTTTTTCGGCGGCAATGCGCAACGAGTGTGCCGTGGCGGTACGCAATGCACGCGTGGTTGTATGCCCGCCCAGCTGCATGCTGGCAGCATGAATGATATGACGCGCCTTGAGTTTGCCCGCAGACGTCAGAGCGGCGCCGCCGACGGGGATGGCACCGATTTCGTTGCACTCACGCTGCAAGGAATCGCCTCCCTTGCGCCGTATCACGCCCGCCAATCCCCCTGCCAGTTGCAAATCATTATTCGCGGGATTGACCACGGCATCGACCTGCATCTCGGTGAGGTCACCCTGCTGGAGAACGATTTTGTCGGCAATGCTCATAAAGGAGAGATGATAACAGACCGCCGCCGCTCAGTCCTCGGTAGCCACGCCGCGGCCAAGCCATTGCCCCTCTGGCATGGAGCCTGGTTCGCAAACCAGCACAACTTCCGTACCCATTCGCGCACCCACGGCGCGGCACGTCTCCACCGTATCGTCAGACGTCTGCTGCGCTCGCACGATCTCCAGCCGGTTGGTTCCTTCTGCCGACTGCGTAAATCGCATGCCGATACATTTTTCCGGTCGAAACGTCATCGCAGCCATTTCGTGGATGGGTAGCGAAGAGACGGTCGCGAAAATTGCCCCCGGTTTCGCAAACTTGTCCAGCAGGGTGAATATTTCAATCTTCACTTCCATATCTTCCGGGGTTGTTTCAATGACGAGATCGGCCTCGCGGCAGGCCTCCTCGACCGAGCGGACGGAGCGTAGAAGCGGGCCCGGCAACTGCCCGGTTTGATCGCGTATGAATGACAGACCTTCTTCGAGGCGCGACCGCGAGATATCCTCTAGAACCGTGATGTAACCCGCCGCAACAGCTCCTGAACCGAACTCACGGCCCTGGGGCGTAGCGCCAATTATTCCGATGACTTTCACCTGCAAGATGTCAGCCTTGTCTCCGGCACAAACGCGACCGCTAACCTATTAATTTGCAAAGTGCCTCTTCGTCGAATCCAAGCACAATTTCTTTGCCGTGGATGACCACCGGCCTGCGAATGAGATTGGGCTCTTTAGCCATCAGGCGCAACGCTTCGTCACGCGTAGGCGGGTTCTTCGCCATCTTACGTTCACGGTAAAGAGCGTTTCGGGTATTCAGAAATTTACGATAATCACGATCACCGATCAGCTGATCAAGCTCCTCGATGCTCAAGCGCGCCTTGTCGAGATCGCGCAAATCGAGCTCGACCCCTCTTTGCTCGAGGAGTCCTCGCGCCTTTCGGCAGGACGTGCAGTTCGGCTTGTGCAGAAAGCGAATTTTGCCGCGACGCGATGCTTGCTTGCTGGCTTTGAGCATTGAGTTACCAGTTTAATCCTTAATAGCCAAAATCTGCCGGAGCAGAATAAGCGTGCTCGCGCACGTGGAGAGATTCTATTCGACAGCTGCCTAATTGCTTCATGTACTCGTCCCTGTTGGGCACGCTGAGAACCCAACGCTCCAGCCACTGCTCGAAATCTTCGCGTGTGCGACTTTGTTCCTGATATTGCTTGAAGCAGGCCTGATCGCGCCCGTAATACCCTTGCACGGGCGAGGGATGTGCGCCCCACGGTTCGTGCACGACCGCAGAGACCAGCAGCCCCGGGATTACTGTCCGGTTTGGATCTGATGCGATTACTTCCGGAGCCACAATTTCTTCCGCAACGACAATGACGTTGCGAGATGCTCGCGCAGCATCTGCCGCGACGCCGAGGTTGCCCCAAAGGTGCGCATTGCCAAACTCGTCGGCACGCTGCACGTGGACAATTGCCACGTCCGGTTTAAGCGCGCGCACAGCAATGAGTTTCTCTTCATTCACAGGCGACGGAAACTCGCGTAGATTGCCGTTCTTTTTCAGGAGGTCGCTACCCGCCGTGGAATATGTGGGAAGAAATGGCACGCCCAGTGCTGCCGCATGCAGCGCCAAGGCCAGCGTGAAATTAGAATAGTCCACCATCTGCACTGCTCGAGGTATGTTTTCTTCCATGGCGCGGCGCAGGCAGTAGCCCAAGCCGGTAGACACGTTGCCCACCCATGCGGCCATCACCCGCGCCACAGCTCCAGCTCCGATGAGTTGATCAAACAGAATGTCTGAGATAGGCCCCACAAGCGTCAATTGACGGCGGCCCTGTCGAATGATTTCATGACCGGCCGCGAATGGGATCATCTGCTCAAGCTGCGCGCCGAGCAGGACCATCGCTCCGGCCGTCACATGCTCCGCGATGGCTTGCTCCATAGTCACAAGCTTCGTTGCAGCAGGGGCACTCATGTTCTTCTCCCGCCTGTTTCATTGAGGAGTGCGGGATTGCCTTTGCGCGCAGGTTGCGCGTACGAAACGCTCATGTTGCTACGCCTACGCGCCCTGGCTGCAATTCGCGTATTACTGCGAGCTCACGTGGAGTGGGCGCCGGAGTCTCTGTCAGGTTATCGACAACGCGCAGAGTCCAACCCGTATTGCTCAGCACTTGTTCGACCTGCACGCCGGGGTGAATGGATGCTAGAAATGCTTCGCCATCCGCAGTGAAGCGCAGCACGCCCAAATTTGTGATCACTGCCGCGGGCCCAGACCGCAGCGGCAGCCCATGCTGCTTGCGCCATCCGTTGCCATCTCCGTTCCCTGGCGAGGTGATATGGACGACGCGTTCGACCAAGCGCCGCCGCTCGTGTTCAATTAAAATAACAGTGCGCTGCGCCAGACACGCGATGTCGCAGGCGCCTCCCGAGCCGGGCAAGCGAACAGCGCGTCCCGCCGCATGACCCCAGGTTGTATTTAAGTTTCCGAAGCGGTCCACTTCCGCAGCACCAAGAAATCCCAGATGCACACGCCCCTGCTGCAGGAGACCCATTGCATCGAGCATTCCGCCACAAAAGGAAGCACCTTGCAGGTTTTCGGGGTCGCTCATCGTGCTGGGCATCTCACGTGAAGGTGTCTCGCGAATAACGCCATTTTCGAAAATCCCAACTGCTCGTTGGGCATGCGTTCGTTTTGCGACGAGAAAGGCGAGCATTGGGAGGCGCATCCCGACGAATACCCACTCCCCATCGCAAACCTCGCGCGCCGCGGCGGCAATCATCACCTCGTATAACGAGTAACCGCGCTCCGAGATTTCGGCAGCAAGGTGGGATCCCATCAGTCGCCGCCTGAATCGGGTAAACGGCGCAGGAGTGCCGCTAGTTGGCGAAAGTATCTCAATTTGACACCCTGCGCCTTAGCACCTTCGCCGTCAGTCGAGGGCAGCACAAACACGTTTGCGCCGTATAATTCGTCTTTCTGCATTCCCAATTTGCAGGGTCTTTGTGCGAATTTCTCAAACGCGAATTTGCCGTTGAAGCCGACCACACGCGGGGCATATTCCTCAAGCTTCTGTGCCAGCAAAATTCGCCCTTCCGCAAATTCGTGGCGGTCGATTTCTTCAACCGTGCGTGTCGGTCTCTTCACGAGATCGGTCAATCCAATACCGAATTCAATGAGGCGTTTATCATCAGCGGAGGTTAGCAGCTCGGGCAGCACACCCGATTCGTACAGGACGGACCAGAAGGGGTTGTCGCGCCCGGAGTAATAATGGCCAACACGCGTGGAACGGTCGCTGGGATTACATCCCACCAGCACAAGCTTCATCCCTCGCCGAAGATAATCTGGGAGAGTTCTCATGGCGCAAGCCCTGGGTCTTTTGCGGTCGCTGACCCTGAAAAAATGCAGCAGCTGAGTATATGGCAACGCGGCAATCGCCGCGTGCAAATCTTGTGTCCACCCAGCACTGTCAAGCTTATCATGGCGCTATACCTGAGCCATTCAGGCGCGGTTGTGCTCGATCGAAGCACCCCAGATTTGAATCTCGGAACGATGCTGCCGCGTCTAATTACGTGTACAAAAGACTGGGGGAATCGCGGCCCGATGCGACCTTGCGGAACAACTTGTGCTAACCTGCTGCCTGGGTTCTTCGGCTTCATGAGCCGCGGCGCTCGCGCAGGATCCGCGATGAATCTAACCGACCCAAAACCACAACTGCCTTCGACAATCGTCCGCGAAGACGAGGGCGCTCTTGTCGCCGCTTCGAAGGCTGGTGATCTGGCCGCCTTCGGCGAACTCGTAAACCGCTATGAACGCAGGATTTTCCGGTTGGCGATGAACATCACGCAAAACCGGGAGGACGCGGAAGACGCCACACAGGACGCATTCCTCAAGGCGTTTCGAAACTTAGCAACGTTCCAGGGCGACTCCAGGTTTTACACCTGGCTGGTGCGTATTGCTGTGAACGAGGCCCTCATGCGGCTGCGCAAACGCCGGCCAAACGTCAGTTCCCTTGACGAGCCGGTGCAGACCGATGAAGACCTGATGCCCCGGCAACTGGAAGACTGGGGACCATCTCCTGAGCAGCGCTACGAGCGCAGCGAATTGAACAACATTCTGACCAGCGCCATTGGCGAGCTGGACCCGATTTTTCGTACTGTTTTCATCCTGCGGGACGTTGAGGGACTTTCCACCGAAGACACTGCGGAGACGCTTGGCATTTCAGTGCCTGCGGTCAAATCACGGTTACTTCGCGGGAGGCTGAAATTGCGTGACAAGCTGAGTCCAATCTTTGAGCGGAGCGCCAAAGCATGAACTGTCGAGGTGTGATTCACGAGTTGTCAGACTACCTTGATGGTGAGCTCGACGCAGCGGAAATTGCTGAGATTCAGACTCATATTGACCGCTGTAAGAAGTGCCGATTGGTGGTCGATACCACGCGCAAAACGATCGAGATCTACTGCAATTCTGAACCGGTACCACTCCCCGACGACATCCGAGAACGCCTGCACGAAGCACTCCTCCGAAAGCTAGCGCACGAACCCGGACCCGTTGCATAGATACGTTTGAAGCGCCACGAAACTCGCCGGCGGCTCAAGCAGTGACGCAGCCAACGCATATTCTCTAGCCATTTGCATCACTGAATTGAAGCTTCCGCCCTACGCCTTCTCTTTCCGCGCGTTCTAAAACACGCACCGCCACCGCAATATCCCAGATCGCGATTCCGTTCGACTTGAACAATGTGATTTCGGAAGCGTCGGTTCGTCCGGCTACCTTTCCGGAAACAATCTCCGACAACTCGCAAACCCGAGTCCAGCGTGAGGCGTCCTGTTCAAACGCGGAAATCAAGTCACCTGACTCCATTCGCGACTGTTCAATAGAATCCACAGCCACAATGCTGGCTCGGTCGACTGCCTGATTATCCAACTCGCGCTTTTGAGCCATGTTGGCTCCCATCGCGTTCACGTGTGTTCCTGCCGCAAGCCAGTCACCTGAGAGAACAGGCTTCGATGAACGCGTAGCTGTCGTGAGAATGTCGCATTCGCGCACTACCTCCTCCGCCGTCGTAGCCGGAGTCACCGGAAAACCGAGCCGCTGGCTCATGTCACGGCAAAATTCGGCGCGCCTGAGAGGATCACGGCTGAATGCATGCGCACGTTTCAGCTTCCGCACGTGGCTAATGGCTTCAATTTGCGTTCGCGCTTGTGTACCGGTGCCGATAATGCCGGCAATCTGCGCATCGGGACGCGACATGTATCGAGTTGCGATACCGGTGGCAGCACCGGTTCGTACTTGGCCCAGGTAATCTGCCTCGATCAGCGCGGCGAGTTCCCCCGTGGTGGCGCGATAAAGCACGATCAGGAATCGTGCGGCCCCGCGAGATACGCTGTAAAGCTTCGCGCCCATCCAGCCGTCTGTTTTATCGGCCGCCGCCATGTAATTCAGATACACATGATTCGGCAATTCAAGCCGGCGTCGTGGGTGTGACCAGTCCTCTCCAATAGCTTGACGGCGAAACGATTCCTCCACCGCCTCCAGCGCCGTGGGCATATCGAGTAGCAGGTGGACGTCGTCTTCACTTAGCAACAGGGTCATGGGAGCCTCATAAGTAGTCGAAATGGAGACAATGGCGTGGGATGTACTGCGAGTGTAGCGTCATCTTTGCTCCGCAGTGGTTTTCCTCGTTGCCCAGCCTATCATCACGGTAGTTTGGTCCAGCGGCGCGCAGCATGTTGAACCCCTAACGCCGTTTTCGCGTAGCAGGGGTGCCTTCGTTCACTCGCCTGACGACGGTCTCACGCATTATGTATGCGCGCTCGCTGCCTGTCTTGCCTGCCTCTGCAAAACGAAATTCTGGCCCCGCGGGCGTGCTGCGTACCCGAAGCGGCATTCGGCCGCAGAGATTGCCCTCAACGTATGCGGTCTCGTATCGCTGCCTTGCACTACCCCACGTGTACACGCGCAGCAGCGTAAAATCACAAGGCTGACCCTCGCCGCCTCGAGTGCCTGCAACCACATACTGCGGTTTGCTGCCGCTTGCATCGGCCACGGTATTCAATACTGCCCAAGCGACAACATGCATCCCTGCAGCATTAGAGTAGTCCGGAATGGGTGCGGGCGGCTCCAGTTCGATAAAACGGCTGAGCACCCACCCGGCGATTGCGGTGCTCGCATCGGTGTCCGCTGACGTCGACGCGGTCGAACTGCCAGACGCTACAGGATCTGAGCTTGCCTGAGCAGTTGAAGATTGTGTGCCGGTAACGTGATCCGGCGTCTTGCGTAACACCAGCAACCAATCTTCCTTTTTAGGCTCCTCAGGACCAGCTGTTTCAGCATCGGCGGCTTTGGGGTCGTCGGGTACAGCCGTATTTGGGCGCACAGTGGGTTCTGGAACTGTTGGTGCAGCGGCCGTTCGGCGTTCGAGCACTGCCACAGGCACATTGCGCGCGAACTGAAAAATGCGCGGCGCATCGCGGCCCGGTTCAACACGTATGTTACTGAACGTACGTGTGTGGCCCGTTGCTTGCACCGGCATCTGTTTTGCTTGCGTGACGAGTTCCCCTGCGCGTCGCCACAGATCAGGTGACATCAGCAACTTCGCGTCGATCCAGCCCTGCACGCCTGCGTCAGTGCGAACCTGCGCCTGGTCGCCGTTACGGCGCATAACGGCAACTCGGTCGCCGTAGTGCAGCGTGGCAACGGTCTGCCGAACCTGAGCCGTTGTGCTCCACAGTGTCGCGGTACGGTCGCCCACATAAGCGGTCGAATAAATGGGCGGCTTTCGGTGTTGTGCCCACCACGCAAAGGCAATCCCGGCCAGCAGGACCATAGCTAGAATCCAGCGACTGCGCGTCGCGAGTGAAGCCATCAGTTGAGTCTCGCCCTCTGGTTGGGGTGAGCCCCGGCTAGCGAGGTCTGTACGGCAGCAACCGTCAACTTGTCCGTGAGCAGCGGCGCTCCGGCCTGTTTCGATAGAACTGAAATGTTGATCATCTGTAGCACATCGCGTGTCTCCGTGATTCTACACGATCACCGATCTATGATTCGCGCCAGCATGCAGCCGCTCGCAACGCCCCACAGTGAAACTTAGAGCACGGAAACAGAAGACGCGGCGCGAAATGGAGTTACAGCTTGCTAGAATGCCGACGTTTCGGGGGGATCGATGCACATTTTTGAAAAACTCAAGCCACTTTCATTATTGTGGCTGCGACTCACCGTTGGGATCATCTTTTTTTATTACGGATATGAAAAACTTTTCGGCGCACCAGCGAATGCGCTCAAGGCTTTCCCGCAGATGGGATTTCCGGCTTATTTTGTTTACCTGTCAGGGACTCTCGAACTATTTGGCTCATTTCTGTTGATCGTGGGACTATTTACGCGAGTGACGGCACTTCTGCTGGGTATCGAAATGGCTGTTGTGCTCGCACGAGTTGTTATTCCGCACGCGGGGGTATACGCGGTGCGTAGCTACGAGCTTCCGCTAGCTTTGTGCAGTGCTGCCTTCACGCTGATGGCTGTGGGAGCCGGGTTCCTTTCGCTTGATGCCGCAACTTTCGAACGTGCAGTGGTTCCCCGCATGAAGGCGAAACGCTAGATTGTCAGGGTGATCGGCAGGATCAAAAAGCGGCGAGCTGCTTCACAGCGGCAATAATGTCTTCGGTCTGCGGTAGGATCTCATCCTCGAGCTTTGGCTGGTAAGCACAGAAGGTGTCCATCGCGGCAACGCGGCGCACAGGCGCGTCGAGATCGTGAAACAGCTCGTCGGAAATACGCGCGGCGATTTCCGCTCCATAGCCCCACGATAGCATGTCCTCATAGGCCACAATCACCCGGTTTGTCTTGGTGACCGTTTGGACGATCGCTTCCCAGTCGTACGGCGAAAGTGACCGGAGATCCACAATTTCAAGCGAGATCCCCATCCGCTCGAGTTCCGCGGCAGCGACTTCTGCACGGTGCACCAATGCACCATACGTGATTACGCTCACATCGCTACCCTCGCGTACGAGGCGCGCTTTCCCAAACGGAATGGTGAAGTCCGGGCCGGGGTAAGGCGACCGATTGTATGGCTGACGGTAGAGGTGTTTATGCTCCAGGAACAGCACCGGATCATCACAACGAATGGCAGTCCGCAATAATCCGGAAGCGTCGAGAGCCGTCGAAGGCATTACCACGCGCAGCCCGGGACTGTGCGTGAAAAGGACCTCCCCACACTGGCTGTGATAGATACCCCCGCCGGTAAGATACCCGCCGATCGCAGTCCGGATCACTACAGGGCACGCGAAGCTCCCTGCCGAGCGCCAGCGCGTGAGTATCAGCTCATCGCGCATCTGCATCATGGCGGGCCAGATGTAGTCGAAGAATTGAATTTCGACAACAGGCTTCATGCCTCGCACCGCCATACCGATCGCGCGGCCGATAATATTCGCTTCTGCCAGGGGTGAGTTGAACACCCGCTTTGAACCGAATTGCCGCTGTAGCCCAGCCGTAGCCTTAAACACACCGCCCTTGCCCTTCACACACGAAAGACTTTCTTCCCGGCTGCAATCAGCGACGTCTTCCCCGAAAACGACTACTCGGGGATCGCGTTGCATCTCATCCGCAAGGGTCGCCGGGATGGTGTCCACCATGGTTCTCGGTTCGCCGGTAAATTTTGCGTCAGCTTGGAAATCGCGCGATGTGGGATCAATATCTGGAGAATAGACCCAGCAGGTGATGGATTCCTTTGCTGGCAACTCGGCGACTAAGGCCCGATCCGTGGCGTCCCTGATTTCGGTATCTACTTCGGATTCCAGCGTTTCAATCTCTTTTTCGTCGAGAATTCCCTCGCGGACGAGAAATAGACTGAATTTCGGAAGCGGGTCGCGCGCAGCCTCCTCTTCACGCTCTGTGGCAGTTTTGTAAAGCTTGTCGTCATCAGAGAGCGAATGCGAGTATGGGCGCGTCACGTGAGCGTGTACCAGTGCCGGGCCTTTACGCGCGCGGCAATACTCTACTGCGCGTTGCAGGGCAGCATAGCTCTCCAAGGGATCGGTCCCATCGCACTCGGCCACCTGCAGACCAGGGAAGCCGGACACAAGCTTTGAAATGCTGCCGCCGGCCGTCTGTGCTTCTACGGGAACAGAGATCGCCCAGCCGTTGTCTTCAATTAGAAAAAGTACCGGCAGATTTTTCAGGCAAGCCGAATTCAGCGCTTCGAAGAATTCGCCCTCGCTGGTCATGCCCTCGCCGCCCGAAACGTATACGACGTCATCAGGGAAATGCCGGGCGTGATTTCCCAGCGGCGCTCGTTGAGCGCGATCCAGTGCGTCTGGCAGCGTCTGAAAATACAAAGAAGCTTCAGCGGCACCGACTGCCTGTAACCATTGCATGCCCGCCGTCGAAGATCGCGCCACAATGTTTAATTTTGGTTGCCCCCAATGTGAGGGCATCTGGCGCCCTCCGGAAGCTGGATCATCCTTAGCTCCCACTGATTGCAGCAGCATCTCGTAAGGAGTGACGCCGAGCCTGAGGCACAGCGCCCGGTCGCGGTAATAGGGGAAAAACCAGTCGTAAGACGGCCTGAGGACCTCGCCGGCGGCCGCCAGCACAGCTTCGTGGCCAGCACCGCTGATTTGGAAATAGATCTTGTGCTGTCGTTTGAGTTGGACCTCACGGTCGTCTAACCGTCGAGAAAGAAACATCGTGCGGTACATCCGTTTGAGCTGATCCGGACTGAGGCCACAGTACCGGCTTGCGTCAAAGTTCGGTGTTTTCTTGATCGGTGCTTGCAAAGCCACGGGATTAGACCTTAAAGAGCGTGACGCAAACAGCAAAAACGGTCCCATTATACCGGAACGATGTCACGTCCAATCGAAGCTCTATCGTAAGATGCACCAGCGCTCGCGGTGGACCAACACAGGCCCGCCCTTAACCCAGTACCAGTACGCTCCGAATTTTTGCATAAAACAGCTTTGAAATTACCACACGTGTGTAGTAAACATTCCCGTAGCAGTAGGGCTTCCACTGTATTTGCCGCAGGAATAACACGTATTCCGAAACGCAGGGGGCGTAATGTTTTCAGTTTTGGAGATTATGGGTGTTTGGTTTTTGTTCGGCGCATTGTGTGCCATCGGAATTGGGCCCTTCATCGATCACGTCAAAGTAAAAGTGGACGACCAGAAACTCCGCGAAAAACAATAACCGGCAAACCGCTCTAGTTACGCCGGAGCCGTGAATCCGTGAGCACGGCCCGGACCTCCCTCAAACCGCTCGACGATTTCACCGAAATCCGGATCAGTTTGCGTCACGACCTTGGGATGCGCATCTTTGAAAGGCGCCTCAGACGGAATACGCGTACGCCATCGTTCGTGCGATAGCCGTTCATGTTCAGAAAAATCCAGCCGCACGATCAGGGTGATGTGTTCTGTATCTCCTTCACTTTGCTGACTTACCGCATCGGCCGCAGCTTCGTCGCCGCCCTTTGCGCTGGTGGTGCTTTCGCGCTCAAATTTCAACAACAGTTTTTTGTCTAGCCGGAAGCCCTGTTTCCAGCCTTCGAGGGCGCGCCGCGCCTGTTGGGCGAGCTCTTCATCGGAACCGAAATCAAATACCAGATAGGATTGAGGCATACACTGAGATATATCGGTTGGTTCAGGATTGTGTCAAGTACCGCGGGCACATTGCGGTGCAATGGCGTTCGCATGAAAGTCGCGTTTAGCACCACGACGGCTAAACACCGCTTAGAATGCGCGCCTCAGCGTAGTACCGGCCGCTCTCGCGCCCTCTGCTGGCCCACGGGGCTCGGCTTCCTTAAAGATGGATTCCCTCCTCACCCGCATAATCCAAGACCGACGGTTTCCTGCTCGCAAATCTCACATTGCCTAACCCGGAACCCTCATGATACGTTTAGCGAATAAAAAGCGAATACGAGGGCTCATGTCAACGCAAGCCAAGCAATCGCTATCCCTGAGCGGCGCGTTTCACTCGAGAGTTGGCCAACTCGACTCGCTGGCATCCGTGCAGGAGGCCGTGGGGCAGCTTGCGGCCCGCGACCGCGACGGCGAGATAGTCACCGCCGTACACCACATTCCCGCACGCGAAGCATCCTGGGCTCCTATGCCTGAGTGGTTGCGTCCTGAACTCGCCGCCGTTTATCGCGATAAAGGCATCGACCGGCTCTACTCGCATCAGGCAAGCGCAGCCGCCGCGGTCAGAGCTGGCAGAAATGCCGTCGTAGTGACGCCAACTGCATCGGGAAAGACGCTTTGCTACAACCTGCCGGTCCTAAATAGCCTGCTTGAAAATCCCGACACGCGAGCTCTGTATCTCTTCCCCACCAAAGCGCTCGCGCAAGACCAACTCAACGAGCTGCACGACATAGACGAGCGCCTCGATGATCGATTTGGGGTGTTCACATTCGATGGTGATACCCCCGCGGATGCACGCGCTGCCATCCGTGATCGCGCTCACATCGTACTCACAAATCCTGACATGCTGCATGCCGGCATTCTGCCGCACCACACGCGATGGACGCACCTGTTTGAAAAATTACGGTACATCGTCCTCGATGAGTTGCACACGTACAGAGGCGTATTCGGGAGTCACCTGGCGAATGTTCTGCGGCGTTTGCGGCGCGTAGCGCAATTTTACGGCTCGTCGCCGCAATTTATCGCCAGCTCCGCAACGATTGCGAATCCGCGTGAACTGGCGGAACGACTGACGGAATCGGAGTTTGAATGCATTAGCGAAAATGGCGCTCCTTGTGGAGAAAAATTCTTCGTCTTCTATAACCCGCCGATGGTCAACCGGTATCTGGGCATTCGGCGCGGCTATATCGGAGAAACATCTCGAATTGCGCAGGAGTTTCTGAGCCGCCAACTACAAACGCTGGTGTTCGCGAACAGCCGGTTGCACACCGAACTCCTGCTCACCTATCTCCAAGCGGCAAATCCTCCCCGGACAGCAGGCGCACAGCCGATACGCGGATATCGCGGCGGCTATTTGCCCGGCGAACGTCGCGAGATTGAACGCGGATTGCGTGGATCGCAAATCCGCGGCGTGGTCTCCACCAACGCACTCGAACTCGGAATAGACGTGGGTTCCCTCGACGCGGTCGTCCTTGCCGGCTATCCAGGCACCATCGCGTCCACTTGGCAGCGCGCTGGGCGCGCCGGGCGCCGCACGGGCGCATCGTGTGCCGTCCTGGTGGCTTCCTCAGCTCCTATCGATCAGTACATCGTGCAACATCCTGATTATTTCTTCGGCAGTTCGCCCGAGCATGCTTACATCCAGCCGAACAACCTGGAAATTCTGGTGAATCACCTCAAATGCGCGGCTTTTGAGTTGCCGCTGACCGCTGATGAACAATTTGGCATATCGGCTGACGATCTCATTACCATTTGCGAGCGCCTCGAAGAGGCCGGTTATCTGCACCGCACCGCCGATCATTGGCATTGGACCGAGCAGGCGTATCCCGCAGACGCGATAAGTCTCCGCGCCGTCACCTCCGATAATTTTGTGATTGTAGACACAACAACAACCCAGGAAGTGATTGGTGAAGTGGATTTCGCAAGCGCGCTTACCGCCGTGCACCCCAAAGCGATTTACCTGCACCAGGGGCAGCAGTATCAGGTCGAACGGATGGATTTCGTGGAACGTAGAGCCTACGTGAAGCGGGTTAATCTCGAGTACTACACTGACGCGATCCGGTACACCCAGGTGCGCGTGCTCCAGACGGCCGCAAGCGGGAGATTCGCGCAATCACCTTCCGCAGGAATCGTGGATTCGTTTCAGGATGCTGGCGCCTCCCGCAATCACGGCGATGTCCTGGTTCGCTCACAGGTCGTGGGATTCAAGAAAATTAAATTCTTTACGAATGAAAACCTCGGCTCAGGAAATCTGGAACTCCCCGAAAATGAAATGCACACGACGGCGTTCTGGCTGACGCTTGAACGGCACCTGATCGATTCACTCGCCTACCCCGTCAGCGAGCGGCAGAACGGAATGCGAGGTTTGCTTTACGCGCTGGAGTCGGTAGCAACCTTACTGCTGATGTGCGACCGGCGCGATATTTCGACCGCGATCGGAGAACGGCCACCCTCGCCAGATGTGGAACTGCCCTGGGAAGAGGTGCGCCCCAATCTGCATGGTGAGGAAGAGGAACGCGAGTATTTTGAGCCGAATCTCTATATCTATGATGCCTATCCCGGAGGCATCGGCTTTTCCGAGCCGCTTCACCGCGCCGCAGATGCTTTGCTTGCCCGCACGCGTGAACTGATCGCCTCATGCGCATGTGAGAACGGGTGCCCTTCGTGCGTCGGCCCCGCCAGCGACCGTGGAGAACGCGTGAAAGAGGCGGCGCTCACAATTCTGGAGCGGCTCGGCGCATGAGCGCCAGCGCGCCAGTGCAAGCAGTCATAGACCTCCTGTGAATAACACGCTAAACGACCGGTTTGCCCGCATCTCGGCGCTCACACCTGTTAGACGACGCGAGCCCCTCAGCCACGCGCCGCAGCAGGATGACGCAGAGCGCATCGCGGTTCTCGGTGCTGAGGTGGGCCGGAATCGCTATGGCGAATACCTGGTGGCGCGGCAATGGTATGCGACTCCCGAGATGTGCCCCCCCGATCAGCGTGCTCTGCGGCTATTGCTGCCAGCCGTGACCGTACGGCCGCGCCAGCATGCCTTTACATGCGCTGCGGACCTAGCCTGCCGGCCCGCTGATCGACTCGATGGGGACGCACGGAATGCAAGAGCCCTCCGTCGCGCCAAGACGTGTGCTGAACAGGCCAAGAATGAGGCCGTTGCTCACGCGCTGGATGCGGCTGCCGATCCCGCAAAATGGCTGTTTCTCGATATTGAAACCACAGGGCTGGCGGGTGGCACCGGCACCTACGCTTTTCTGGTTGGGCTCGCCTGGTGGGATAGCGGTGGAATGACCGTCGAACAGTTATTTATGCGCGACCACGACGAAGAGCATTCCGTGCTGCTGGAGATCGCCCAACGCGTGCGCGAACGGCCCGTGCTCGTTACGTTCAACGGCAAGTCGTTCGATTGGCCATTGCTGGAGACGCGCTTTCGCATGACGCGGGCGATTGATGTGCCTCCGTACGCGGCACATCTGGATATGCTGCACCCCGCGCGAAACCTTTGGCGGCTGAAAGTCGGCTCCGCAAAACTAGCGGAGCTTGAAACCCGTATCCTGGGAGCGGAATGGCTTGGCTGGTCGCGCAGCGAAGATATCGATTCTTCTCGGATACCGGAAATATATCACCAGTACATGCGTGGCGGCCCTGCTGAGCCGCTCGCCGGAGTCTTTCGCCACAACCGTTGGGACCTGCGGGGTCTGGCGGCACTCACAGGCCGCATTTTCCGCGCGCTTGCCACCCCCGAAACAATCGAACCCGGAGCAGAGGGAGCACTCGAGCTCTACGGTGTTTCACGGCTGCTCTGCCGCCGTAGCGAACGTTCGCAAGCGCGCGCGCTATATGAACGCGCACTGGATGCCGGATTGCCGCAAGCGATAGATCGCAATGCGCGACATGAGCTTGCCCGTTTGGCCAGGCGCGACGGCGATTTCAGCCGCGCCGCGGAGCTCTGGCAGGAACTTGCCTGCGAAAGCGGGCCCAGTTTCGAGGCGTGTGAACAGCTGGCGATTCATTATGAGCGCCGCGAAGGCAGTCCGCGGGAGGCGGTCCGCGTCTCGCGTTTCGCGCTGATGGAGTTGCGCCGGGCACAACGTCTCGGGCTTATGCCACACCATCGCGTAATGCACTTTGTTATCCGGTTTGAACAGCGACTCGCACGGCTGGAAAGAAACGCGGCAGGCGAATTTGGCCGTTATAGAGGGGGTGGTGAGGTCGCCAATCGTTCAAACCCTAAATGCGTGCGGCCCTCCACAAAAACCCGCGCGCCAGAAAGTGGCGCGGAGCGCAAGATCTGAGACAGTTCTTCTGGCGTATATGCCGCGCGCACAGAATCACAGTACAGGTTGTACATCACACCCGAATAGTGCCGTCCATGCCACCGCACATGCCACGCGAAGCCGAGACGCGAAGGCCGGCGCAGGTCGCGAACGAGGATTGCGCCGGAAGGTTTTACTACACGCGCAATTTCAGCAAACAACCCCGCGGGCCGCGCAAGGTGATGCAACACGGAATTGCACATCACCAGATCGAAGCTTGCATCCGCGAAGGGCAACCGGCTCCCGTCCGCCACAGCAAAGCTAACGTGCAATGCACCGTTTGCTCCAGCGTCTGGCTTCTCTGACATACCATCAGCCGCCGCATGGCTCATGGCCTGCCGGATCATATTGGATGAACGGTCAACTCCGATTAACCGCCAGGTCGGAAGCCGGCGCGCAAGCTTGTACAAAATCTGGCCGGGACCTGTGCCGATATCAAGCGCCTCGCAACGCCCGGCAGCACGCGTAGTAAGAGGCTCCACAAGCCGTATGGCACGGGCGACAAACGTATCGTCAACATTGCTGAGATATGCTTGTGCGGCCGAGGACGAGTAAGCGGCAACTTCAACCGAATCGTCCATGACTTCGGGTTCCGGAACACGCGGCAGAGTAAGCCAATGAGCACGAGATGTGTCGGTCGAGTTCACGTCTGGCGCTTTCGCATTATTCCCTGCAGAGGCGGGTTAGCGTACGCAAGTAGATTCGGGAACTGCTATTCAGCGTACAACGACGCGCATGGCTTTTCGTTGCTTATGGAACAAGGACCTACAGATTTCAGCGCTGCCGTGGGTTGGTCATGTGAATGGCGTATTTTGGCGGTGACCACCTTATTCGCGGGCTGGCGGGGATCGGTGGGACCAGCGGGCCAGCCGATCGCTGCCGTCATCGCATCAAATGATGCGCGGGTAATTCCCTCCGCCGTCAGACACTCGTCACGAAAACAGCGCAGGAACACGCCTCCTTCTGGAGTGTCGAACGAGAAAAAATTCGGGCGCCTCAGCAATTCCGCGTGTTCTTTTCGTTTGCGTTCAAGTACCTCGCTATAGCCGCCGAAAAATCTTGCCGCGTCCGCGTCGGTGGAAAGATTCAGGCGCATCACCAGCGCAATCCTCCCACCGCGCCCCTTCTCGAAGACCGCGTAGCGATCGCCAGCCCAGGGCGCTGCCAGGCTATCGGCGCGTTCTTTGCCTAGAAATTGTTTTAGAGTTTCGTTCACCCCAAATTCGCCCAGCACATTTTCATCGAGCTTTTTCCATTCCCGGGAAAGGATTTTGCCCAGCGGTGGCAACGCGACAGGCGCCGGCACGACTCCGCGCAAGTACAGGTCAGGATGCAGAATCTGCTGCGTTGAAACCGGTGGATTCTCGAATACCTTGTGTAGCGCGGCCCAGCCGCCCCAGGCTTTCAGAAGGCGCTGAGTAAACGTTGCTCCCGGCAAATACGGGAAGAGCATTTCATCGCGCAGTATTTGTGGCGCATCAGCAAGTTCCGGGCTTTCGCTGGCATCACCCATCAATAGCGACGGGTCGAGGTCGCCGATATCGCGGGAGCTTTTGCCCGTGTTGCGCAGCAGATAATCCAGCATAGCGACGGTAGCCGATCCCTCGAGCACCGCGGTGCGCGCGAGTCCCGCATCATCATTGCGTTTAACCGTGTCGACCCATTTTTCCACGTTGAAGTGCTGGTCCTGCAGGGCGTGCGTTAATTCATGCGCCATGATCATGCGCTGATCGGCGGGACTGGTCCAATCGGCGATAAAAAACTCGCGGCTCTTGGGATCGTACAGACCTGCAATCTGCTCCGTCAGCAGCGATAGCAGTTTCTGCTCCAGAGGATAGCCTTTGGGAATCAGTCCAAGCACCTCGAGCGTTTTCCGGTCTGCATCGCGCTTCGCATCGTCTTTGTCCTCTCGCATCGAGCGGACGAGATACTCGCGAATTTCTTCACGGGAGCGCACCGTTTTTTTCAACGGCTTCACTACGGGCAGAGAAAGGAGCTTGCTCATATCAGCAAGAACCTCGTCGGCGGCTTGCGAAAATTCTGCTACGGATTGGTCTGGCGGTTCCGCAGGTTTTTCTTTTTGCGCGCAGACACCAATTGCGGTCAGCAGGATCAAGCAAATGGGTACGAGTAGCTTTTGGTTTCTCAGCATATACGTTCGCTATGGTTTGCTCGCCGGAGCTGGAATGGGATTCGATTCGACACGTTTCCAGGCACCGCTTTGCCAGAGGTACCGGTCACGCACCATCTTGCGACACAAGGGACCTTCCGCGTCGGATTCGGCGCAGTAAGTGATCTGCAGACCGTCCGGAACCACTTCGTAACTCGAATGTTCGAGAATGTCCGATGTCCAAACGGGGACTACTTGTCGCCCATCAAACTTCCACGCGGTAAAAACGCCCGTCTGCAGGTCATCGGTACGTCCAGATATGGTTACGAATAGCACAGCCGGCGCTACAACCGAAGCGTCAGCCGATGGCGAGATTGCCATCAATTCCATGTAGTCGTCGAAGTAATCTTTCTGCGTATAGCGGTCGATGCGCGCAGCAAGCGCAAATTGACCCGGAACACCCGCATACAGGCGAACAGCCGAAGGGCCACTCAGCCCAAAATCCGCGATCAACGCATACGCAGTCGGGCTTTTTCCGAGAGGCAAGGCCCGGTACGCTTCGCCAATAGGAGGCTGGCGAGTGACAAATGATGCGAGACTTTGGTTGAGCGCCACAAGGTCTGGCGTACCGCCGTGCGCTCCGTTGGCTGCTGGCGAGTTGAGATGTTCCAGCACCATACGATCCAAAATCCCGAGTGCTTGTTCCTGCACAGCCTGATGTTGGGGAGATTCAACCGTTCGATTCGCCGTGAGCTGAGCTGCCAGGCGGCTAAATACTGCGGCAGGCGGTTGGGCATCTTGGGCGCTTACTGGTGGTGCTTCGGGAATCACTGTTTCGTTGGGGACTGAGTCGAAGGCACCGTTCACGTTGAGCGACACTGCACCCCACGTCTGCGGAATCGCGACGCTCGAAAAATAACCGATCACAAAGCAGCAGATCAGTAGATGCGCAGGGGCGAAACGCGCTGGTAGGTTTGCGAGGAATGTGCGTCGCGCATGCTGACCATACACCGCAACATCGTTTGTCAAAAAGGACACACTGAAACTGTAGTACATCCAGAGACGGCTGCCAACTTAACCTTTCGCGACATCGTTGGCCCATTCACCGAAGCGCACGCTCGACGGCATGTAATTACGGTAAGTGCCATGGTTGTAAATACATGACTAAATGTGACAGGCGGGCAGTAGCGAATTTAGCACGCGGTTGACAATGGAGACGTGGTCACACATAAACCATCCGTATAATGGCTCACTTGGAGTTATGAATTGACCAACAACCGTATTCTCATCGTCGACGACGAAGAAGCGATCCGCGAGGTGGTTTCGAGCCTGCTTGAGGCCCAGGGATACCAATGCGCCGCTGAAGAAAACGGTCGCAAAGCCATCGAGCACCTGAGAAGCAACACGCGCGACCTCGTGCTAAGTGACATGGTCATGCCTGAAATGGGTGGCCTGCAGCTCCTTTCCTGGGTGCAAAGACACGATCAGGATATCCCCGTAATTATGGTCACGGCCACGCATGACGTGTCCACGGCGCTTGATTGCATGCGCAATGGCGCTTACGACTATATTTTGAAGCCCTTTGAAAAAGATCAGTTGTTCTTGAGCATTCGGCGCGCGCTGGAACATCGCCGGGTTGTCCTCGAGAATCGCGATTACCAGCGCAATTTAGAGCAAGCTGTAGCGCAGCGAACGGCAGAGCTAAAGCACGCGCTAGGCCAGCTGGAGAAATCGTACGACGAAACGTTGGAAGCGCTCGGTGGCGCGCTGGACCTGAAAGATTCCGAAACCGAGGGTCACTGCAAGCGGGTAACGGCGTTCACTATCGCGATCGCAAAGAAAATGGATATCGATCGCAGGATCTTACCGCAAATCGCGCGTGCCGCATTCCTGCACGATATCGGGAAAATGGCCATTCCGGATAATATCTTGAGAAAGCCGGGACCCCTGACAGACGACGAGCGCGTCATCATGCGCACGCACTGCGAAATCGGCTACAACATGTTGATTCGCATCCCATTCCTGAGTGAGGCGGCTGAGATCGTTTTAGCCCACCAGGAATATTTCGATGGTTCCGGATATCCGCGCGGGTTAAGCAGAAACGAAATTCCGCTCGGGGCACGCATCTTTGCCGTTGCCGATGCTCTGGATGCCATGATTTCAGACCGGCCGTACCGGAGAGCACTATCAATTGATCACGCGCGCAAAGAAATCGATCGGTGCAGCGGAACTCAGTTTGATCCACAGGTCGTCGAAGTCTTTCTGGGGTTGCCGGGGAGCCTCTGGTTCGAGCTTCGCGATAACATCCAGGCGCCATTCCGGCTGTCCGCGCCGACAGTATCAGTCTGAGATCTCCTGCTGCGCTTGCGCAAAAATATCTGGACAGGTAGTATCTCGTCGAAGGAAAACTCTCAATGGCGCTCGTTCCAATCAAAACCGCCTCAACGACGGGCTACTGTGACTGCATCCATGGCTGCTATGAGCTTGCGAGTCTGCGAGATGAAGACACCGGGAAGGGTTACTGTCCCCGCTGCGGCAAAGAGCATCTGGAAATGAACCGCGGCATCGGGCTGCCGCAACCGTCACCCTCAAAGATCGAGGCTGGACCGGACAAGCCACCTTCCTACCCCATGATTCCTCCTGCCGATCCGCCAGGGCGTCCGCATTAGAGCAGCATCTGGCGGCTATCCGTTCGTCTTCGTCCGTAAACTACATAGCGGGTTTAGTCGTTCACGAGAGTGTATAATTCCGGACGTTCTCCGCGGCAAGCCTCGAGGCACGATTTAGCTTCGAGTTACAAACAAACGAAACGCGACACTTTACATCCCGCCCGCCTATGAATGCGCCCATTCCCATGCTCGATTTGCGAGCTCAGTTCGCCAGCATCGAACCTGAAGTTCGTGCTGCCCTGGACGAAGTGCTCGCTTCGCAACAATTCTCGCTAGGGCCGCAGGGAGAAGCATTTGAGCGCGAGTTGGCCGCATATTCGCAGCGAAGATTCGGGGTGGGCGTCGCGTCGGGCACCGATGCTCTGATGCTTGGGTTACGGGCGTGCGGCGTCAAAGCCGGCGATGAGGTCATCGTGCCCGCGTTCACGTTTGTCGCCACGGCCGGCGCAGTAAGCGCGCTTGGAGCGCGTCCTGTATTCGCGGATATCAATGCTGCAACTTTCAATATCGATCCCGCTTCGGCCGAGTCCCTTGTAAGCGAGCGCACGGCAGCAATCGTCGCAGTTCATCTTTTTGGGCTCGGTGCAGATCTCGATGGCTTGTGCAAGATTGCTGCGCGTCACAACGTCCCCCTGATTGAAGACAACGCCCAATCCCTGGGCGCTTCCTATCGCGCGAAAAAGCTCGGTTCGTTTGGGCAGGTATCGGCAACGAGTTTCTATCCGAGCAAGAATCTTGGGGCTTTTGGCGACGGAGGAATGGTCCTGGCGGATTCAGAGGAGATAGCCGAGAGATTGCGATCGTTGCGCAACCACGGACAAAAAGAGCGATACGTCAGTGCCGAACCGGGGTGGAACAGCAGACTCGACGAAATACAGGCTGCGGTGCTGCGGGTTAAATTGCGGCACCTCGACAAATGGGTCCGCACGCGCCAGTCGCACGCTAAGCGTTACACGGAGCGACTGCAGGCCATCAGCGGTGTGCACGTGCCCTCCGCTCCACCTGGACACCAGCACAGCTATTATGCCTACACGCTACGGGTTTCCGCCGATCCGGGCTCGCGCAATTCTGGCAAGCGACGTGACCAGGTCCTGCACCATCTGAAGAAACTCGGAATCGCCAGCGCTGTGTTTTACCCCGTGCCACTCCATTTACAGCTGCTTTACGCTGGGTTGGGAGGCAAACCGGGGGACTTGCCTGTTGCGGAGCGCACCTGTCAGGAAGTTCTATCTCTGCCTATTTATCCGGAAATCACCAATGAGCAGATTGATCGGGTTGCTGACGCGATTGCGGAGACGCTGCAACGATAACCCGGCGTCCTCTTCCATAAAAAGCAGGTTTTCGGGGTATTCTCAGGCTCGCTTAGACTTGCTGCGCTTGCGCCGCGGCACCGCGCCGGCGAATCAGAAGAAAAATTCCTATGAAGAGCAGCAGCGCAGGCATCAGCAGGACGAACATTGCCAACTGAAAGGCGCGAATCGCGCTCGGATTAGCACCGGCGAGTGAGGTATAGCACAGCACGCAACCCTGAGCCCACGCAGCAGGTGCGGGCGCGAGACACAGAACACCGACAAGCGCCAAAAATAACATTCGAAATCGCCGCATCATTGTGTGCTCCTCATCCAGGGTCCCACTATCGCAAACATCGTGCACGCCGTTCACGCGCCATTGTAGCGCTAATGTCCTCTAAGTTGTAGCGCTCGCAAACCGTCGGGCATGAAAAAAATGATAATCATACAGATACAGAAAAGAGTAGAAGGAACCAGCATAATCGCGAGACTCAGCTTCTCATACTTCAGGTGCATAAAATAAGCCACGATCATAGCGGCCTTCGCCAGCGAAAGAACGACCAGCAGCGTGAGCATCGGTATGGGCCGCAGTCGCAGGTAGGCCAGGAAAACCTCAAAGCCGGTAATCGCTACCAGCCAGACCCAGACGGTCGCGAACAGCTTGGTGCTGCCAACGGCGTGCGAATGGGGTGTGGCTTCGTGTGTATGTGTGGTCATCGGTTCGTCGCCGCCCTCAAGCCAGATTCACTGACATCAGGTAAATCATGGGGAATACGAACATCCAAACCAAGTCTACGAAGTGCCAGTAAAGCCCGCTGACTTCCACGTCGTCGGCCGTCATTTTATCGTTGCCGTACCCAAATGCGATGACCAGCAGATAGATCACTCCGATTGTCACGTGCAACATGTGCAGGCCGGTGATGCCAAAGAATGCCGCTCCAAAGAGTGGGACGCCCTGTGGCGTGCTCCAGGGCGTATAGCCCTCATGGATCAGATTGATCCACTCCGTTGTGTGCAGGATCACGAATGCCGCGCCTCCGGCAGCTGTAAACAGCAACCAGCGCATTGCCTTGCGTCGATTGTTATTGTGCGCAGCGGCCACGCCCAAGACCATTGTCAAGCTGCTTGCCAGCAGAACGATCGTCATTACCGTCGATTTGGCGATCGCCGGATAAATTTCAAAAGGCCGCGGCCAGTCGGGGTTCGCCAGACGAACGTAACTGTAGGTCAGCAACAAAGCTGAAAACGTCAGCGTGTCTGAGACGATGAACAACCACATCCCTAATTTTTTCGAGTTGACTGCAAACGGCCTGACGCCGCCAGACCACGGCGAAGTCAGCGTTGCGTCACTTTTCGTCTCGTGCACGTATCACCGTCCCAGGTAAAGGAGTGCCAGCAGAAACACCCACAGCCCGTCCATAAAGTGCCAATAAATAGAAACAAGCTCGGCAGCAGTAGATTGCGTGATGCGCGAACGCTGCCATTGCCGGTGCATCACATAAAACAGAGCGGCTACCCCGCCCAGTAAATGGATCGCATGTAATGCGGTGAGCACATAAAAAAAGCTGCTACTGGGGTTCGTGATCAGGAAAACACCCTGCGCAGCCAGTTGGCGCCATGCCAGATATTGCCCGACAATAAACAAGACGCCCAGCGCCGTCGTAATCCTCCACCATTGCCGGAACAGTGCGGCCGCGCCACTCCTCAACCGGCTGCGAGCAATCTGGATCGTGACGCTGCTCACCAGCAGCACGAACGTGTTCACCCAGATAAGTCGCGGCATGGTGAACGAGACCCAATCTTCACCAAGGCCTTTGCGCACCAGAAATGAGCTCGTGAGCGCCATGAAAAACATGACGATCCCGGCCAATGCGAGTTGTATACCAGTGAAATACGCGCGAGTCGGAACGGCCGGCGAACCGCCTCTGGAACCTTCGTTGTCGCCATCGCCGCCCGCGGGAATATCGGTTCCGCCGCCGCGGCCAGCGTCAAGTACTTCAACGTCGTCAATAATAGTGCCTGGCATAATCCGCTCCACTACCGAGCCTTAGCCACCTGTTCTGGCGCCAAATGCTGTGGAATGAAATCGGCGCCGGCATCCGGCAGGCCGTACTCGTAGGCTCCCCGATACACTGTCGGGACCTCTCCCGCAAAGTTATCAAACGGCGGCGGCGAGGGAATGGCCCATTCGAGTGTTGTCGCTTCCCACGGATTTTCAGAGGCCTTCTTGCCCGCGATCAGGCTGTAGATGAAGTTGAACAAGAACAATAGCTGGACCGTGATCACAATCATCGCTGCCATGGTGATGAAATAGTGTACGGAATGCAGCGGCGCCAGAAAATTGACACCTGTCGTATCAGAGTAACGCCGCGGGTGCCCAGCCAAACCAAGAAAATGCATCGGCATGAAAATCGCGTATACGCCAATGAAGGTAAGCCAGAAATGTATCTTCCCTATCGTTTCGTTCAACATGCGGCCAAACATTTTCGGGAACCAGAAATAAGTAGCGGCGAAGATGCCAAAAATTGCCGCCACACCCATTATCAGATGAAAATGCGCGACGACGAAATAAGTATCGTGCAGGTACAGATCGAGCGAAGGCTGCGCCAAAAACAGCCCCGACAAGCCGCCGGTCACGAACAAAGAAACAAATCCCAACGCGAAAAGCATTGCCGTTGTAAACCGGATTTGCCCGCCCCACAGCGTGCCAAGCCAATTAAACGTCTTGATAGCGGACGGCACGCCGATGGTCATGGTCATAATCGAGAAGGCGAAAGCGGAATAGGGGCTCATTCCGCTGATAAACATGTGATGGCCCCACACACAAAAACCGAGAAAACCGATGGCGCACATCGCGGCGACCATTGCTTTGTACCCAAAAACCGGCTTTCGCGAAAAGGTTGACAGCACGTGCGAAGCAACACCCATGCCCGGCAAGATTGCGATGTAGACCTCAGGATGTCCAAAGAACCAAAACAGGTGCTGCCACAGCAGCGGTGAGCCGCCTTTGTGCCAGGTCACAGGCGTATCCGTCAGGACCAAGCCTCCCGGTATGAAGAAGCTGGTTCCCGCCGTGCGATCCAGCAGCAACAGAATGCAAGCAGCCAGCAAGACGCCGAACGCCAACAAACCAAGCACGGCTGTGATCAGCCACGACCATACGGTAAGCGGCAGCCTCCCGAAGGTCATGCCCTTAGCGCGAAGATCGACTGTAGTGGTAATGAAGTTGAGCGCGCCGAGCAAAGATGCTATGCAAAATATTCCTAAACCGATGACCCAAAGCGTCTGGCCCGCGCCTTCGCCCGGTCCCGTAATCTGACCCAACGCACTCAGCGGAGGATACGCGGTCCATCCCGCGATAGGAGCGCCACCGGTTACGAAAAATGCGGCCATCAGTACGACCAGTGACACGAACGTAACCCAAAACGAAAGCATGTTCAGAACCGGAAACGCCATATCTTCCGCGCCGATCTGAATGGGTAACATGTAGTTGCCGAAACCCGACTGTGGCGCAGTGGTCAGCACCATGAACACCATAATCGAGCCGTGCATCGTAACCAGGGCCAGGTACTGTTCAGGCGTCATTTGCGCTGACGTGAACGGCATCTTGGCGGCCGGCCATACCAGGTGAAGCCTCATCAGCATTGAAAGGGCCATTCCGACAAAGACGGAAAAAAGCGCCAGACAGTAGTATTGAATGCCGATTACCTTATGATCAACACTGAAGATGTACTTCCTGATAAAGCCGGTCGGCGGATGGTGATGGCCGCCGCTTTCGTGTGTCACCATCGACTCGCTCCTCTAAATCTTCGGATCACTTGGGCAAGGCTCACTGCTGCTGCAGGGCTGCTTCCTGGTCCTGCACCCATTTGTCGTACTCGGCTTGCGAAACCACATAAAGGAAACTGCGCATCCGGTAGTGCCCCAGTCCGCACAATTCGGCGCACGCAACCTCATATTGCCCGGGCACGGTTGCATTGAAGTGCATGTGTATCACCATGCCTGGCACCGCATCCTGCTTGAGACGCAACTCACGAACGAAAAAACTGTGCGTGACGTCCTGAGTCCGAATCAATAATTCGACTTCGCGCCCAACCGGTACGTAAATGACAGGCGATACGATGTCATCTTTACTGGCGACGTCTCGAGGGTCCAGGCCGAGAGGGTTGCCGCTTGAGGCGCTTACCAGTTCAGGCTTCGTCGCGCCCCATTTACCGTCGGGACCCGCATACCGAAAGTTCCAGACAAACTGTTGTCCTGTGATTTCCACTTGCATTGCGCCGGGTGAAGCACCCTGAAAGTGTGCCTCGGCCCATGCATGCTCGCCATAAAGACCCAATCCCACGAACAACACGACGGTCGCCAGCGTCCAAACAAACTCCATCGTGGAGTTGCCTTCAAAGAAATCAACTTTTCGTCCCTGGTCGCGGAAACGAAAGAGCGCCCAGGCGAGGCCGAGTTGGGCCAACACAAAGACGATTCCTGTGATTACAAGAGTTCGGTGAAACTGAGCGTCAATGCGATTGCCAAATTCGGAGATTGCTGGAGGGAACCACCACGTCTTTGCAACAAAAAGATAAACGGTAATGCCGGTGAATGCCACAATGATCAGAGCTAAAAAAAACGCGATTGCTGCCGAGCCTCTCTCACCACCTCTTCTATGCATTGCCTCCGCTCCAAACAGATCGCGGTAACCCGCGCCGGCCACACCAACAGTTGCGGCTCTCAAAACGAGCGAGTCACAGCCGTCTAAACGACGACCATCATATACATACGCCTCAGATTTTCAAGGGATGATTCGATATTGCGATGGCTGAAAGCAGTTCGAGTGGCAATGGCAGCCGAGCGAAACGCTCGGCTGTATCGAATTGCGGCAATTTACATCTGTATTGCGCTAAGACCGGAGTGCGAGAGTGCATGGCGCAATCTCCCGCTCCTCATCTTGCGCATAACTTAGGCGCGCGTCGCCAGCGACCGCTCAGCTTCGCGGCGCTTAACAAAAAGCCTTACGCGGTTATACGCCTGCTCGACCGACCGATAGAACTCCTCCGCGCCTTTTGTATCAGCGCTGACTTTGCCGGATTCGAGGTCTGTGATGACTTCCAGGCAAAGATTGGTAGCCCTGCGAAGCCGCTCGGTCAGCAGGAATGCGCTGACTTCGCTCTCATCGTGACCATGCAACTGGTGTTCGCGTATTTGCTGAACGGCACTGGAGGCAGTGCGCACGTAATCAACCGCATCACGGAATTCCTTCAGCAGGCGCAGATCAATGCCTTCTGATCGGAGCGCTTGCTCCAGCTTTTGCAGCTCTACAGTCGTTTTCTTCACTTGCAGGTTCACGCCCCAGAAACTCTCGCTGGCCACTACCAATTCCACGATTATGCCCTGCGAAACACCTTCGCGCGAAGATGGCGTCGCGAGCACCCGTGCCTCGACAGTTTCCGCGGAAAGAATATTGGTGAGAGTGACTCTGCTGCCGATTTCCGGGTATGTCGACATTTCAAGAAGGCCACCGTGCAAGTTGACCTGCCTGGCAATGGCCTGCTGTTTAAGCGGCACGTCCTCTTCACCACGCCAACTAACCTCAATCGGAACAGTGACTGAAAACCGAGTGGATTTCCTGCGCTCAACCTTCGAACCGTCTGGACTCGTTGCGCGTCTGGCCATGGTAGTGAGTTCCTTTCGTATCGCTCACCCTGACGGCGTGACAGCATTGCTTGGCGCCAAGTGTCAGGGAGTCTCGATTACAGCTTAGGCCCGCGCCAAGCGGGAATACTACTGGTCTGAAGGCCAGTTTATGAAGCTCGGCAGAGAACCGCGATCGATGAGCTTTAACGCGGCATAAGCCGTGTATTTACAACACTTCGCCGGCCACACCCCGCGCAGAATTTGGCTGCCGCAGAAGCCATTCCCACGCAATCCCGAACTCGGGGACAGGTGACGACCTGTACGTCAGCCGATACCCAATTTGACCTACCCACCAGTCGAGAACTACGCGCGCCATCCCGTACGCTTCCAACGCTCCGCCAACCCGCAGCGAAGGGCTAATCAGATGAGAAGAACAAATACCGGAATGTTCAGGCTGTCAAAATACTTTGGGGTGTACTGGCTAATCGTGATTGTGCTGATTCTGGGAGCTAGAACATCGCTGGATGCCAAGGTCACCGCGAGCAGCACATCCATCAGTTTCGCTAATCAACCTGCAGGCAGCTCAAGCACTCCCATGAGTGTCGTTCTGTCGAACAGCAACGGCAGCCGCCCCGTCACGATCACGTCCGTTACGTCTTCGGTGCCGCAATTCTCGGCTCCGGGAACGTTGCTGAACGTTGTGATTGGATCTGGGCAGAGTGTCACGATACCCGTGGTGTTCACCCCTACGGCCACACAGACGTATGCGGGAAAGCTGGTAATTTCATTTGCGACCGGTCCCGCTCTCAATATCAGTCTTGCCGGTACCGGTGTGGCAGCAGTTCCGGTACAAAACGCCCCCGGAACGCTTTCATTCGACCAGGCATCCCTCGATTTTGCCAACGTGAATGTCGGAGCCAGTGCTTCGAAACCCCTAACGGCCACCAACAAGGGACAGACCGCTATAAATGTTCGGAACGTAATTACGTCCGGCGCTGGATTCAATGTCAGTGGCATTTCGGCCGGCCAGATCCTGGCGCCGGGTCAAAGTGCCGCTCTGAACGTCACGTTCGCTCCCGCAGGCGCAGGGAGCATATCGGGCAGTGTAACTATAACGTCCGATGCAGCAAACCCCAGCGCAAGTGTGCCGCTGACCGGAACGGGAGTCTCGGTTACAAATACTCATACAGTCACTTTGAATTGGAATGCGCCGGTCTCAAATGTGGTGGGATATAACGCCTACTCAAGCGCGACAGCGGGCGGGCCCTACACGCGACTCACCACAACACCCATTCTCGGTACAGGTTATGTGGATAGCACCGTTGTGAGCGGAAGAACGTATTTCTACGTGGTTACGTCTATCGCGTCGGACAATACGGAAAGTGTCTACTCAACTGAAGTAGCAGCACGCGTGCCTTAAACATCAGGCACGCGTGTGGGATGTGCAGCCCTACCCTCAAAACTTATGCTTGCGCCAATGCCGGTACGCAAGTTTTCTGGTCGACGTGTGCTGACTGAGGCTTGCCGGTTCCATTCGCCGGGTCAGCGGTTGCGAATTCGCTTCCGTCTGGGGAAAGCTCATGGAGAGAAATAGCCAGGTGTTCGGCTGCAGCTGCCCCGTGGGTCGCGGATAATGCCGCAGCGACTTTAGCTCTCAACCGTTCCCCCACGGTGGGAGCAACGGGAGTCTCGGTGAAAATGACGGCCAACGTATGCTCGTCATACCACCCGACCACATCGGTTTCACGCGTTGCTGAAGCAAGGGACGAAGCCACTCGCCGGAGCAGTCCTAAATCGGCATCATTCTTCGCGCCATAATCAACCTCGTTCAACATCATAAGCAGAGACGATTGGCGCGACCTCTGAACGCGTCGCTGCTCGACCTCCATAATGGATCGGAAGATATCTTCTCGTAAAACGCGTGGATCTTCGGTATGTAAGAAACTGCTGCTCAAATCAACATTCGCGCGTTTAACGCCATATGCGCAGCCCGTCGCTACCAAACCCAATAAACCGGAGCCGAGTAGGAGAAGTGAACTGGGCTCGGGAACAGAAGTAGTATTCGCCGCTGTGTTCGATGCTGTTGAGGTTGTGTTCGAGCCCGTCGAGATCACAGGGGTAAGAGAATTCGAATTTGAGACATTCGTGCCCGAAGGTGGATTGTTATCGGCAGTCAAATTTGCGCCTTGAGGCGCATTCGTCGTACTTGTCGACCCCGTCGACCCTGTCGCACCTGTCGTGGCTGTCGTACCTGTCGACGCGTTCAGAACGCCAGAGGAGTTGACACTGGCCATCCCGGAGCCGAAAGCCGTAATAGAACTGAGAAAATTACTGCTGGCGAACGCAGCCAAAAATGCGCGCTGCTTGGTTGACTCCGCAGGGCCATGGTCCGAATCTATTCGACTGCCCCCGTCATCGACAGTCGTTATATTCGCAGGACGTGAAGTGTCGGTGGCCTCGGTGAAGAGTGAAAGCAAGAGGTTCTCGGCTATGCCCGATGATAAGAGGCCTTCAACTCGCCTCTCATGACTGAATGCACCGCTGTTCATTAAAGAGAGAGAAGATGAGAGCGATCGTGTCAACGGCAGCGTCGACGTAAAAGCTTTTCCCCAATTTGTCGAATGTGGTCGAACTCCCTCGGGCGTATTCTGCGCAGCGACAGCCGAACCTCCGATCGTGTAAGAGTCCCAAAAACCTATCGAATCAGCGCGAACGCTGCTAACAGCGAGTGGAACGGATAAGGCAACCAGTAGAGCCGCACGCAAGAACACAATCGTTTTCATCTGCACCCCCCATCCCTGCTTGCACTGTAGAGCGCGGGTGCAATTCAGTCGATCAGTAATACTGTTTAGTACTTCTGGGGAGTTTTACTGATGACGGATACGGCGGTTTCTTGCGAGAGATTGTCACTCAATCGTGGTTTGCCGCTGGACTTCTTGCGTATTCTCGTGAGCACTTTCTGAAACCCGCCTCGGAGAGGCACGAATGCATTCCGAAGAGTGCGATCGCTCCGGCACCCGATGCTGTCAAGATTCAACGGGCCAATTCGGTCCACTGAAACGCCTCCTGAGTCTTAGCCGAGACAAGGCTGAGACAATTCTCGCGTCACACAGAAAAACATCTTCATCGCACGTCACGAAACGTTCATCGAAATCATCATAGTCAACGAATGTCTGCGTCCCGTAGTCCCCCGACCGGTGTGGCTGTCGCCTCCACTGAGGCTCAGCTTCTCGGTTAAATACCAGGGGCTGACCTTCAGGAGTTTGAAACGATGACACGGTCAATCTTGCTTTCCCTCATTCTGGTCTTTTCGTTTAGCTTGGCTAGACCTCAAGACAACGACCCGCACGCTGGCCAGCCCGATCGCTGCAACAATTACCATGAGACGAAGACCACCGATCCGAAACACTGCGAATGCAATCACACCATGTGTGATCCAGATGGTGAAAGTAACAAGCAAGTCCATCCGAGCAATAACTGCAAGACGTACTGCAGGACAGAGGCATGTGACTGCGGAAGTGAATGCGACACTTAAGTGTGCCGGATTCGCCGCCTTGAATGCAGCGCATCTCTGTTAATCAGAACTGTTACAATCCGTGCGCCTACACGATTATGCGCATTATCGGGCGCGAACCATTGTAGTGTGCGACCAAAAACTTTACTTACTTGCGATACCTGTACTACAGTCCATTTCAAGCTGTTGTCCGCAACGAACCATCAGGCGGACAGTTGGCGTCAGAATCAGCGAATGGCCGTAATGGAACCGAGCTTCCCAATCGATTCAAGTTCGCAGGACAGGAGGGAGTTCAATGCGCAAGTTCGTACTCTGCTGGGGTGGGGCCATACTGTTTCTTTCGTTAACTGCAATGAGTGTATTAGCGGCGCCAGATGCGGATCCGGCTCCTCAGCAGGAGGCACCTGGAATCTTCGTGCCCGAGCGAGGTCGTTCGCAATTTGGATTTGGTTACCAATATCAACATTTCAACGTGCTTGGGCGAGCGTTTCACACCAACGGGTACAATTTGAATCTCTCTCATCACCTTTTCGACTGGCTCACTGGCGCTGATGGCCGTTTGAGCGTCGCGCTGGAGGGAACGGGCGCGTTCGGTTTTGGCGGGCACACGAGCGGCAGGCCGAGACTCGCGGCCAAATCACTATTTCTGGGCGCGGGACCGCACGTCGCCGCGGAGAACAGGTCCCGAATTGAGCCCTGGGCCCATGTTTTGGTCGGATGGCAGCGCCTTCGATTCACGCAAACCTCCACTCTGGGCGTGAATTCTACATTCGCTTTTATGGGTGGCGGCGGATTGGATTTCAAACTGAACCCGCAAATCTACTGGCGCATACAAGCCGACTATATTGGAACACACCACAGGAAATGGATAGAGAGCAACTATTCCGTCGGATCGGGCCTGGTTTTCAGCTTCTAGCCTTAAATCAGCATTCATCCGAAAGCAGCAACCTGAATTCAGCGGGTTGCTGCTTGTGTGAATCGCTGGTGTGATCGTGCGTACTGATCCAACCAGACGGGCAATTCGCCCATAACCTTGCCTGCCGCTCCTGCACCGCACGCTCAAACGCCTGCGTTTCAGCGCCAATCCATTTCACACGCGCCATCCTACAGGCCCAGGTCACTCAATCCTGAGTGCCCATCCGGACGGCGTCCAAGCGGCCAGTGATATTTGCGATCGGTTTCCGAAATAGGAAGGTCGTTGATGGACGCGAACCGTGAAGCCATGAGCCCGTCCTCGTTGAACTCCCAGTTCTCATTGCCGTAAGAGCGGAACCAGTGACCCGAGTCGTCGTGCCACTCGTACGCGAACCGCACCGCGATGCGATTTCCGGTGAACGCCCACAGCTCCTTGATGAGCCTGTAGTCCAACTCCTTGGCCCACTTGCGAAAGAGGAAGGCGATGATTTCGTCTCGTCCGTTGATGAACTCAGAGCGATTCCTCCATCGTGAATCGATGGCATATGCCAGAGCTACTGTTCCCGGGTCGCGTGTGTTCCAGCCATTTTCGGCCAGGCGCACCTTTTCAGTTGCACTCTCGCGTGTAAATGGAGGCAAAGGGGGGCGGACCGCTGTAATCGCCATGAACGCTTCTCCTTTAGATGGTTAACTCTAACGCTGAACGAGACATCTCTCTCGGTTTTTATATACGAATTGAAATTCATCGGTCCTGAAAAGTTGTGAAGACACACGTGAGGCGCTTAACCGCTACAAACCCTGGTTGCTCAGCAAGCCGGCGATCGGCCGCATGTCGAGTCCCGGCGGAACTGGCACAAAATGCCGCGTCACTGGTGATATGATTCCGAGCGGATTCCATGAGGAAGGGCACTCTTGGACGACGGCGCTCTGTTTTCGCAATGCTCGCGCTTTTATTGACCGCCTTCGGATGTGCTCGCAAGCCAAAATCTCACCAACAGGTTGTTGATCTTTACATCGAATCGGACGGTGATTTTCTGGAGTTCCGGCCGGACACTCTGACCTGCCCAACGGGTGCACTAGTTCACCTCAAGTTCCACCATGCGGGCAAGGTCCTGAGCGCGCGGCACGATTGGGTGCTGACTTACGGTAGTCAACTCGAGGCGCTGACCAAGCACACGCTGGAGAACGACGGCATCCTTCCAAGTGACGAGCCGAATATCATCGCCGCGACTCCGATGTGCGATAAGGGCGAGACCGCGACGACACAATTTATCGCGCCCGAGCCCGGGGACTATCCGTTTTTGTGTTCCACCCATCCGGAGGACATGCGCGGTATGTTGCATATCACGAAGTAAACGTTCCACACGTACGTAAAGGAGAAAAAGAACATGAGATCTAAAAAACTTCCAGTCGTGCTGGCAACAATCGCAATTGCTTTGCTTGCCGCGTCCCCTGTGCTATCCCAATTGAAATCACCCGAGGATGTGAAGACGGCACTCAAACTTCTGGTCCAAGTGTCTAATGATTTCAAACGGCAGATCACGGCCAAGAACTTCGCGCGCGTACCGCACGAGTACATGGAGTACACGGAAGCAGCGGACGCCTTGCGCTCCGCCGTTAAAGATGAGCCCGCCGATTTCAAGACCAAGGTCGAAACCAGATTGAAAGCAGCCGTAGCGGCCGCGAACAAAGTATCGGATATGAGCGCCAATACGCCCGATGCGGACAAGCTTATGGCCGAACAAGGGAAGGCCGTGACCGCGATGAACGCAGTATTCGACTTATTCCCGGCCGATCTCAGACCCGATCCGAACACGCCTCCGGGCCGCCCCGCGAGGAAATAATCGTCTGTGTGGCATGATTGAACCCAGCGCGATGAGCCCGTGATGCCTTATACGTCGGGGTGCCGGTCGTGCCAGTTCGTCGCCTGCTCATAGGCATGAGCGATACGGCAGAGCATCAATTCACTCAGTCGCCGGCCCGTGAATTGGATGCTGTAAGGCACGCCGTCCGACGAGAACCCGCAGGGGAGACAGATCGCCGGCACACCAGCTAGGTCCATCGGCATCGTGAACTCTGCGCTCCGCGGCGCGGCGGCGGACCAGGCGGCGTGGTAGGCCGGCAGCGAACCGACCTGTATCTCGTGGGTGATAGGCCATGCTGGATCGCCACCTGCCGGGCCGGCCATCGCATCAACCGAATTAAGCAACGCGACGAACTGCGCAGTTAGCTCGACGCGCCGTTTTTGCGCAGCCGCGAGCTCCTGCGGGGTCACGCGAGAACCCGATTGCAGGAATTCTCGCAAGTAGGGACCGTACTCGCTGGCGCGAGACGGGTAGTTTGCCGCGTGCGCCCTCACCATCTCGGAAGAGCAGATCGCCATCCACGTGTCGACTAGTCCCGTAAGATCCTTTCCAGCACAGTGGGATCCGAAGCTTGGAATTCACGTGACTTGAAGTCGCGGC
>JADMIO011089293.1_pt1 | contig 93277 bp, 92 predicted proteins | sample 8958161 | NCBI WGS metagenome assembly JADMIO01 (sample SAMN16585339, study PRJNA669376) | soil metagenome | isolation source: Crop rotation soil | place: USA: Cullars Rotation, Alabama | collected 2011
GCCGCGACTTCAAGTCACGTGAATTCCAAGCTTCGGATCCCACTGTGCTGGAAAGTACTTCCTACTGCCTACTTTGCCTTCCTCGCGCTATTTCAGAAGTTCCGCGGGAACTTTTCCGCCATTTTCCGAAAGCTTTCGGAGGACCTCCTTGTGCAGCCAGATGTTCATCGTCGCGGAATCGTTCATATCGCCGGTATAATGAAGATCTTTGGCCAGGTCTTTGCGCGCGCCGAAGCTGCTGTCCATGCCGACGAGTTTCATCAGGTCGACGATGGAATGTTTCCAATCGAGCTTCTCCGGATTTTTCGCGGCGAGATCATTAAGAATCGCTTCCACATCTACTTTCGGCGGTGGCGGAGCCGTTGCGACCGCTGGGGCGGCGGTGGCGTTGCCACCGGCGCCAGCGCCAGCGGTCGCACCCGCAGGTTGGGTCGCGGCTGGGGCAGAGGATGCAGCAGTGGCCGACGCGTGGCCGAATATTTTAGACATCAGATTGTTGAATAGTCCCATAACGATTTGCCTTTCTTGGTTGGTTGTTTTCGGTTCGTCTCCTGAAGAGATGTTTTAGGATGGACTGCCTTCCTGCCGTCCGAACATTTGCAATACCGAAGGGAGCAGGCTGGCCAGCCCTTCCTCGGAATGCGCGTTCGGATCGATCGTTCCGTTAGGCGTAAGTTTGTCTACGACCTGAGGCAGATGTTGAGCGAGGATTTCGGAGGCTTTGGTCGGATCAATCCCGAGTTTGGCGGCCAGCGCCTGGATCTGTTCCGAACCGAGAACCTGCCGGATTTGATCACCCGAAACCGGGGGGTTCGGACCCGTACCGACCCATTGTGAAAAGACGTTGCCCAGGCCGGCCTGCGAAAACTTTTGCATGAGGCCCTGGAGACCGCCGGATTGAGCGAGAAGGGTGACGAGAAGAGTCATAAGCGGGGTTGCTTCGGCATTGCCGTCGGTTTTGCCGCTCATTGCTCCGAGAACTGAGGAAAGTAATGACATGAGGAGTCCTTTCTGTGGTTGATTGGCTATACTTCCGCGTGGGTTAGCGATCTTGAGAACCGGCCCCGCACTTGGCAAGGCTTATCGCTGGGCTTTAACGCGTTGAGCTTAAAATCACGCGCGTACCGGGATCGCGAAGGAAATAGCCCCGGCGGTGTCACATTGCTTTAGGCTGGTCAGCGGACGATGGCCGTGATTTGATCGAAACGTTAGGTCATCGATCCCAATGCTCACGTTGAGACGGTATCGAAATTTGTTCGAAGCGAACCTGGCAAAAAGCCTCCTCGACGACTGGGGAGTGCCTTGCGGAATTCTCGATGAGAACGCCCACATCAACATCGGAATTCACCTGTTCATTCCCGTCCGTCTGGTCGTGCCTTCGTCCCAGTTCAATTGGGCTGCGCGTATTCTCCGACTGGCGGACACTGGAAATTACGACGCGCTGGAGTCGGACTTTGCCGGAGAATCGCCGCCGCCTTCCGACGAGCTGCCGGGAACGAACAATCCGTGGGAAGTGCTGGCGGTCAGCTTTCTTTTCCTGGTGCCGGGCATCGGTTTTCTGCTCGAACATCGCACGCTGATGATTTCTCCGTGGCACCGGTTCTGGGGCCGCAAATGGCTGCTGATCCTCTCTCCGTTCGAAGTTCACCTTGTGGGATGCGTTTTGATAAGCATCGCTTTGCTTCTGGTGGTGTTCTACTTGCGCGCCCGGCGGGCGATCGACCAGGATGATTTCGCCGAATCACCGGCCAAATCGCTCGCATAATTTCTCGCAAACGATCCGTCCCGGAATCATCATCCGGGGATGATCAATGGCATTCATGCGATGTTTTATTCGTCCGATCCGGACGCGACCAGGGCGTTCCTGCGCGATGTTTTGAAATTATCGGCGAACGATGTCGGGGGAGGCTGGCTCATTTTTCCAGTAAATGACGCCGAGTTGGCGGTGCATCCGGTCGAAGAGGGCGGCTCACCGGCGGGCACTCACAACTTTTCATTTTATTGCGACGATGTGAAGGCCACGATGACTGACCTGAAGTCGCGCGGCGCCAAGTTCAAGGGAGATATCCAGGATATGGGGTGGGGGCTGGTGACGGAACTCGAGATTCCCGGTGGTTGCAATGCGCTGTTGTACGAAAAACGATACTGAATGTGTCAGGGCGAAGCGGTCACCTGACCCTGGTTAGATTGTTAAAAGGGTTAAATTGTTAAACCGGAATCGCGGCGTCCTGGTTAGGCGGCTAATTCGTAACGGGACATTTGCATTCGTAATATTTGGGCTGCTCGTTAGCTGCGGGAATCAGGAACGGAAGCTCAACCGTCTTTCGGCTAGTTGGAGCCGAGGGTCTGTATGGACATTTGTCACGACTGACAAGTCAGGAGCGACTTCGACTCTCACATTCCGCGTTACTGATAACCCGGTGGAAACCTGCGCGGGAATTTGGCGCAAGCTCGAATTGGTCGGCGGCCATCTTCCGCAGCTTGAAAATCAGCCCCCGCAGGCCGCTTACATGGTCGAAGGAAGTTTTTTGTGGATAGATCTGCTGGCTGGCTGGTGTGACGTCGAGGATCAAATCGTCGGCAATATCGAGGGACGGAAATTTACGGGGAAACGGCAGCAGGGCGGCATGCTGGGGCGAGAGGTGGCTGGTACGGTACGAGCCTGGCGAACAAAATGACAATCACGCGATGGATGCTGGCCAATCAGGACGTCGCGGCTAACCGAAGGTGAACACCGGCCACCGCCATGCCGCCTTCACCGACCGCCGCGGCGCAACGTTTTACCGAGCCGGACCGGACGTCGCCCGCCGCGAAAACTCCCGGCAGACTGGTTTCCATCGGCGTCGGTTGGTGCTTGCTTGATTGCCAGAATGGCGCGCCGGCAACCGCCGTGCCGGTCTTGATGAAACCCTTGTCGTCCCGGTGGATCTCGGCCGGTAGCCATTCGGTGCACGGTTTGGCCCCAATCATCGAGAAACAGGCTGGAGTGCGAATCGTGCGACTTTCTCCGGTCTGGGTGTTTACGATTTCAATTTCCTCGAGCTTCTTGCCGCCTCGGAATCTCTTAATCTCGGTGCAGTAGAGAACCTCGATATTCTGCCGGTGCTCGACTCGCCGGGCGAGGTAATCCGACATTTTGTTAGCCAGGTTTTTTCCCCTAACGAGGAGCAACACTTTCGCGGCGCCTTCCGAAAGAAACATGGCGGCTTGTCCCGCAGAGTTGCCACTGCCTGCGACCACCACGGTCGCGTTCCGGCAAAGCTGGCCTTCCAACGCGGTGGCGGCGTAGTAAACGCCTACCCCTTCGAACGGTTCGCGGCCGTCGGCGTCGAGTCGCCGGTAATTGGCGCCGGTCGCGATCAACACCGTCTTGGAGTGCAACTTGGCACCGCAGCCTTCAATATCGAGACAGACAGGATAAGGATCGCCAGGCTTGTAGTTGAGCGCTAACGCTTCCGACGGGTTGGAAAACTTTGCCCCGAATCGATAGGCCTGAAGTTGCGCGAACCAGGTGAGATCGCCACCGCTCACCCCGGTTGGAAAACCGAAGAAGTTCTCAATTAGCGAAGATGACCCGGCCTGGCCGCCGGCGGCGTAACTTTCCAGGACGACCGTCTTTAAACCTTCCGATGCGGCATAAACCGCCGCCCCTAATCCCGCCGGTCCGGCCCCGACAATTGTCAGGTCGCAGTGAACCTCGGTTTCGTCGTCATCGGTAAGCGGGCGAAGCAAACCGGCCTCGCGCGCCACTTCGCGCAAGGACGGCCGGCGCAGGCGAACCCCGCCCGGAGTGATCAGCACCGGCAGATCCCGCGTCGTTAGGTGGAAACGTTGGGCGACCGCCTGGCCGGTCTCGGTCTCGAATTCAATCAGCCGATGCGGAATTCGATTCTTATCGAGAAAATCGTCAAGCTGATGCCCATCGCGCGCATCACGTTGCGCGACCACGCGCATTCCGGCAAAGTCGCGGTCCCGGGCAATTCGCCGCCGCCGCATGATCAACGCGTCCACAATGGTTTTGCTGACCGCCGGAATTTCGGCCAGAGCGCGCCGGAGTTCCGCCGCTGGGACGTAGAGGATGTCGGCATCATCGGTTTTGACTCTGGCCGACGCCAGGGACGAAGTCCCCTGCAACATCGCGATGTCGCCGATGAAATCGCGTTCGGCGGCCGTCGCCAGGATCTGTTCCGTACCGTCGCGGGTTTCGAACGCTTCGACTTCCCCGCGCAAGACGATCGTCAAGCCGACGTCTCGCTGCCCGGCTTTATAAACGAGATCGCCGTGTTTGACCGTCCGGCGCTCCCCCAAAGGCTCCAGCAACGAAAGTTGGCGGTCATCCAGCTTAGGGAAAGCGATACTCTCGGTGTCGCGGTAAAAGCGGGCGTCCTCGTCTGGTTCCGAGAATGTCATTCGTCAGAACTTTACGCGGACCGAGGCACAGTCAAAGTCAGACGTGCAATCCCTCAACCACAGCGATTCGCGAGCCCTTTGTAGGCAAGCTGTCACCTTCCCGGCCTTATACATGGGAAGCAGACTGCTTCCCTCACAGAAGCGCATCGTTACGCGATGACGACGTTGGACCGACTTTGTACGGCGTCTGTGCCAGACGCCATCTATAGCTGCCGTCTCGCAAAGACGGCCGGCAATCAGCCGATACCATCCGCAGTTCAATGAGCCATCAGCGTCGCGCCGATAATTGCGGCGTGGGTTGTAAGAGTGGCTGATAAAACCGCAACGCCTCGATGTCGCTGTTGAGTTCGCGCAGGGGATAAAAACCTTTCGCCGCGCCCGCACCCGGATCGCGTATCAGGTAATCGAATCCCTCTTTTCCAGCGATCACGACAAAGTGAGTAATACCGTTGCGAAGCCGCACGCGCACGATCACCGGATTGCCATGCGCGAGATTGGAATCGATCAGCTCGTACGACGGCAGATCTTCATAAACATGGCGGACACGATCAGGCGCAAGCCACGCAGCGCGATCCCAATAGAGCCAGCCACGGTCAGTAAAACCGTCAGCAACGGTGCAATACCAGTTCAACTGCTGCGGATTGGTGTCGATTCCGTAAAATTTGAACACCATGGCGACGGCGGCGACCGCGCAACCTTCGCCGCCGATAGTTCCGTTATCCGGCACACCTCCGAGTGGATCATCGGCCCACTTGTCGTCACCCTGGCGGAACGAAGGAACCGGTAACTCGAGCCGATGGAAGAAATAGCGCCCGCCGCGCGGCGGAATCTTCCGTTTCCAGTTCCAATCGACGTAGACGCCGGTGGCGAGGATCAGGACGGTAACAAGCGGGACTATGTAGAGGAGCGCGCGTTTCAAAGTCCAAACCAGAGGTTAAATAGTTAAAACTGTTACAAGGTTACAACGGAAGCGATCGGCGCGATTTCGGACTGGTCGCAAGTGTCGATCGGCCGTTCGCTCTGCGCAATTCAAAGAATTGCCTGCCGCGCGTCCACCTGCGCCGAGCTGCGGAAACGTTGAGTGGGCAGTCCTCTCACCGATTTAGCGATTTAACCATTTAACGGTTCAGCACGGCGGAGCGAAGCGAAGCATTGACATGGCCGATTCCGAACGGAATCGTAACCCATGCGTACGAAAACCTGGTTCAGAGTTGTCATTTTTTGCGTCGCGATCATGTTGGTGCGCGCCACGGTTCGGGCGGATGAGCATGAATTCCGTTACAAAGCGCCCGACGCGAAAAGCGTTGAACTGATGGGGGAATGGAACGGCTGGAAATCAATCCCCATGACCAAAGGTGATGACGGCGTGTGGACGGCAAAGGTAACGCTCTCTTCCGGCACGCACGCCTACAAGTTCCTGGTTAACGGGAGCGACTGGGTGTTTGATCCGGATAATTCAGCCAAAAAATCGGTCGACGGAGTCGAGAACTCTGCGGTCGAGATCAAGTAGGCAGGCGGCGGGTTCGACGCTTCTGCCGGCTCAGGCATGGGGAAAGCGCAACCGACGTAACCGGCGTTCGCCCAATTGGGCCTGCGCGGGTAGGTATCGTTAGGCCGTAGGCAGAGCGAGCGGAGGAATCGTCTTTCCTGCGGATGTTGCCTTACCGTCAGCGCGCCCAAGACAACCGCGCCCGCCGATTGACTACCCATTTCCCTAACAAAGCGGCCATATCAGAACTGGGGGCGAACCAATGATGTGCATCCCAATGCCGATCGCAGTGAAAGGTCCCCAATGTCTTGATTTGTAGGATTTGTGTCATTTTGGACATCGCTTCTTTTCGCTACTCTCACCACTATGAAAACGCTCTTTGCTCTCCTCTGCGTCGCTGGTCTCGTCGCCCGAGTCGCCACCCCGCTCTACGCCGCCTCCGCGTCGGCCGCGACCAAGGTGTACGTCTGCCCCGATTGCGGATGCGCCGCCGACAATCGCACATTCGATAAAGCCGGTAACTGCCCGTCCTGCGGCATGGCTCTCATCGAAAAAACGGCTAACAACGCCCAGCATTCCGATCGACCCTCCGTCGCCGTGCTGTTGTTTGATGGTGCCGAAATCATCGATTATGCCGGGCCATGGGAAGCGTTCGGCGAAGCCGGGTTTAAGGTTTTCAGCGTTGCCGAAAAATCCGGGCCCATCTCAGCCGTCTTTGGCCAGAAGATTTCGCCGGACTACACGTTCGCAAACAGTCCGCCTGCCGATGTCCTGCTCGTTCCGGGAGGCGGAGTTCGTTCGGCCGTGCAAAACGCCGAGTTGATCAAATGGGTGCAGAAGAATGCCCAGACATCAAAACATGTGATGTCGGTTTGCACCGGCGCGTTCATCCTGGCGAAAGCGGGATTGCTCGACGGCTTGAGTGCCACCACCGTTAGTCACGCGATTGATGATCTGGCCAAGACGTCTCCGAAAACGAAAGTGGTGAACGACCAGCGCTACGTCGACAATGGGAAAATCATCACCACCGCAGGACTTTCGTCCGGGATCGATGGGGCTTTTCATTTGATTGGCAAGATCAAGGGCACCGGAACAGCGCAGGCTATCGCCCTGGGGATGGAATATCGCTGGGAACCGGATGGGAAATTCGCCCGGGCGGCGCTGGCCGATCGCTTTTTTCCCGAAATCCAGGGAATCGATGCTCAAATCCTTTCGACGCAGGGCGACGTCGATCATTGGGAATTCAAAGCGCTTTTCTCAAAACCTGACTCCGACAATGCAATTCGAGATTTGCTGAAGAAGACGGTCGTTAGCGGTACTCCGCACACCCAGGGTCCGGTGACCTGGGTTTCGGGTGAAGCCAGCCAGTCTCCGATCGAATGGAAGTTCAAGGATGAACAGGGAAGCGACTGGTCCGGCAGCGCGCTCGTCGAACCGGCCAAAGCCGAAGGCGGCAAGTTTGTGGTTACGATGAAACTCGTTCGCAGCTGAGAGGAGATTGCAGATCGGGTGCGTTAACGGTCTTCCATTGAAGGTTGCACGTTGAACGTTGAGCGTTGGACGTTTTCCTTTTCCGCTAGCGATGCATCGCTCATGGGCATTTCCGTAGTGGGACGAGACAAGCTCATCCCTCCGCTTGTCGACTTTCTAAGCGTGTCATAGCCGGTGATGAAACCTGGCCAACCAACAGATCTGCAGTTGTAGGCCGTCTCTGTGAGACGGCGGCTCCCATCGGTTGCAACCGGGTCCCATATTGAGGCGGCACGGCGGCGGATGCCCCCCGGCAAGCTGGGGACTGGCGAAGCGGGCCAGTTTGGGTATAAGGAAAAGTTACGCCGGACGCCGGCCCGCCCCACATGCATCAGCCCGCATTGAACGAACTTCGGCTCGCGAAACGGATGTCGCGATTGGGCACCGAGACCGCGTTCGAAGTGCTGGTGAGAGCGAGAGCACTCGAAGCCCAGGGCCGTGACATTGTGCATCTCGAAATCGGCGAACCAGATTTCGATACGCCGGCGAACATCATCGATGCCGCCACCGATGCGTTGCATAAAGGATTCACCCACTATGGGCCATCGGCTGGTTTGCCCAGTTTGCGTGAAACGATTGCTCAATACGTCAGCGAAACACGCCACGTAGACGTTAGTCCCGAGGAAGTCGTCATCGTTCCGGGCGGTAAACCGATTATCTTTTTCACCATTCTCGCTTTGATCGACCAAGGCGACGAGGTCATCTACCCGAACCCCGGCTTCCCGATCTACGAATCGATGATCAACTACGTAGGCGCGAAAGCGGTTCCGATTCAGCTGCGCGAGGAAATGGATTTTCGGCTGGATGTAAGCGAGCTGGCCAATCTGATCAACGATCGCACGAAATTGATCATCATTAATTCGCCGCAAAACCCCACCGGGGGTGTGCTCGAGAAAAGCGATATCGATGGAATTGCCGCCGCCATCGGCGATCGCAACATCATGGTGTTGACCGATGAGATTTATAGCCGCCTGATTTTCGAAGGTGAGCATCACTCGCTGATGTCGGTCGACGGAATGAAAGACCGTTGCATTCTTCTCGATGGTTTTTCCAAGACTTACGCGATGACGGGCTGGCGGATGGGCTATGGCGTCATGCGACCGGATCTGGCGACGCACATCGCGCGATTGATGACCAATTCCAATTCCTGCACCGCGAGTTTCACTCAGGTCGCCGGCGTGGAAGCGCTTCGCGGATCTCAGGATTCGGTCACGCAGATGTGCGCGGAGTTTAAGAAGCGACGCGACGTAATGGTGGCCGGGCTCAATCATATCAAAGGATTTTCGTGCCGGCTGCCGAAGGGCGCGTTCTATGTGTTTCCGAACATCAAGGAAACGGGGTTGCCGTCGAAGAAGCTCGCTGACGCGTTGCTCGACCAGGCTGGTGTCGCCGGGTTATCCGGAACGGCGTTCGGCGATTTCGGCGAAGGCTATTTGCGATTCAGTGTGGCCAATTCGATTGAAAACATCGAGAACGCGCTGGAACGGATCGACGGCTGGGTGAAGAAAAATCTGTAAAATTTCGGATTGCGGATTGCGGATCGCGACAGCCGGCCGCCGGTAACGCAGTTAGCTAGAAGACAAGCGGGCCCAAGACTTGTCGTCGTGAGCGAAGTCGAAGGACCTCTCTTACTTGCGTGACGCATGCCGCATTGCGAGGTTCCTCGACTTCGCCCGGAATGACATAGCCATGCTTTGCGGCGAATGGAGCTCAAATTCCTTCGAAGCTACGCAATCGCCTGACGGCGAGAAATGGAGGGGGGCGATTCTTCCGTGCCTCGACAGAGTAGCATCCCTACAGGCGGCCTGCATTGGCCCCAGCCGAATCCATCCCCGCTTCTGTTAGCCAAACCGCGGGATGTGCGTTTATATTCGCGCTTCAATTTCGCTTCTATTATGACCGACCAGAAACGTTTTCGTGTTTTTGCTACTTCTCGAATCGGCGACCCGGCCGAAAACCGTTTACGTGAGCGCGGATACGATTTGGAAGTCTACCACGGGCCCGACGCGCCGCCGAAGAAGCTCATCGTGGAGAAGGTAAAGAGCGGGATCGATGCGCTGATCACTACCTTGCGCGATCCGATCGATGCGGAGATTTTCGAAGCAGGGAAGGGAACACTGAAGGTCGTATCCCAGATTGCGGTTGGCTTTGACAACATCAATCGGGCAGATGCCAACAAGTACAAGATTCCATTCACCAACACCGCCGATGTGCTGACCGAAGCGACCGCGGAATTCGCCTTTTTCATGATGGCAATGCTCGCCCGGAAGATGTACGCGAGCGAGCGTCTCGTTAGGGAACAAAAGTGGCCGTCGTGGCATCCGTTCCTGCCATTCCTGGGCGACGAAGTGACCGGCAAGACCATCGCGGTCATCGGCACCGGGCGCATCGGGCTGGCGATGATCAAGAAATGTTCGGGGTTCGACATGAACATTCTTTGTTACGACCCGGCTTATCATAACGACCAATACATTGCCGGAATCCAGGAAGTGATGGATTTGCGTCATGAAAAGGGCATTCAGAAAGAGAAGACCTGGATCAAGTATGTTGAATTCGAGGAAGCGTTGCGCGGCGCCGATTTCGTTTCCATTCACGTGCCGCTGTTGCGCGAAGGAGAAACGGATAAGCCCACCTTCCACCTGATCAACGAAAAGACGCTGAAGCTGATGAAACCGACGGCCTACCTGGTCAACAGTTCGCGCGGGCCGGTGGTCGACGAAAGGGCATTGGCCAAGGCGTTGAAGGAAAAGACGATCGCGGGCGCGGCCCTTGATGTGTTCGAGAAAGAACCGTTACCGGCGGATTCGCCGTTGTTAGACCCGGCCATCGCCGACCGGACCCGGGTATTTCATCACTTTGCCAGCGGCGGGCAGATCACCCGGCTCTCGGTCGATCCCGACAAAGGGATGGCCGGCCGAACAGCGCAAGCAGTAATCGACGTGCTCGAAAAAAACCACGGCGGCGATCCGGCGAAGATGCCCTACGTGGTGAACAGGGAAGCCTTCGCGCATTAGCCCCGATGCTGCGTTAAAAATTCACGATTTTATTTGTGCGACGAAGCGTTGCTCGTTTCCACGTAGTCGGCGGACTGGAGACCGCCGCTCCTTGAGCTCGCGCCGCTTCGTTTCCTTGCTCTGCCATTGAACCTTGGCCGTCGAATTGACGTTTTCCCTCGCCCTCTGCCATTGGGAGTTCGGCGTTGGATGTTAGGCGTTCGGCGTTTTCCCGACGCGCCCTCTTCTTCCCATAAGACCAAAGTCCGATGCAGGTTTCGGGGTTGAGCGAATAATATCGTCGAGCTATGAAGTGTCCGGCCTGTCGCTCGGAGATCGATGATAAGTCGTACCGCTGCAAGGAATGTCACCGCATCTGCTCCTACCGCCGATGGCTGTGGCGATATCGATTCTTCCTTCTGCTCATCATTCTCCTGATCGGTTTTTGGCTGTTTCGAAGTTACGTCCGAAACGCGCTGACCAAAGATTACGCGAAGCTCCCTGACGGTGCCTTGGTTTCAGATGCCACCACGCGCGAATGGCTGGGATTGGCCGACAAAGGCTGGTTCTGCGAAGAACCGCACTACAAGGGCACGCTGCTTCATCTTCGTCACAAGGTCTTCCAACCGAAGGACGTGATCGTGTTCGTTCATGGGTTCATCGGAAGTTACGTCGATACCTGGGGGAAACCAAAGGTTTTGCTCGACGATCCGCGATTCAATCGAAACTACGATTTCGTGTTTTACGGATTCAAGACGGCCCTGTTAGGCGACGTCCCCGCATTTGACGATGAGTCGAATAAGCTGGACCGACTAATTAGCCGGCTGGAAGAAAACTACCGAAGCGTCAGCGTTGTCACGCACAGCAAAGGCGGGCTTCTGTTAATGCGGACGCTGTTGAACCGGATGAAGGAATTCCCGGTGAAGCAACCCTATAAGATTCACCGGATTGTGATGTTCACGCCGCTCACCGAAAACGTGTCGTTAGCCCAAAGCCCCGAGCTGGTGAAATTTATCGCCGCGCAAAGCGCCGACGTCGCCCAGATGCAGGCCAACAGCTATTCCGAACTTGGCAAGGTGAAGGAAGACTTGAAAATATTGCTCGAGCCGCAGGACGCGGTGAGTGAGGCGAGAAAGGAACGCTTCCTCAAGGATGTGGCCGATCACCTCTATGTGATCAACGCCGAGGGCGACAAGATTGTCGACGTGGGACCGAACGGGGATAAGATCATTAACGAGGGCATTCGGAAGCTGGCGCAATTGCCGACGATGGGGGCGCCCCACCTCGTTACCCTTCGCTACAACGACATTGGCGGAGCCGAAGAAGACGCCCGGAATGTTAAGTCAGGTACGGTGAACGATCCCTCTTACGCCCACGGCATCGTGGTCAAGATGGGATTCCAGAAAAATTTCGCATTCTTCGACCGGTTTGAAGAGCTGCTCTGGGATCGTATTGGCACACCGCCGCGGAACTCGGCCGCGGATGTCGAACAGATCCGGCAAAATACCTACGAGCGCATCGCCGACACCATGTTCGAGATGAACCGGTTCGTGGTCGACAAGAACCCGATGGTCGGGCTTTCGTGGAAAAACATCGACGAAGCGGTCCAGGCTAAGTTCAAAGATGTTCCGGAACCGGCCCGGCAAAAGAAGATGGAAGATTTGGTTAAGCAAATCTACTACGTCTACATCTTCCTCGACCAGTATGCTCACCTGGACGATCTGCGCACGCGCGGAATCATATCGCCTAACGACGATAAGATCATGGAATGGAAACGTTCGAATCTGCCCAACCTGATGGGATCGGAAATCGGCAAATGGATGATCGAAAATAATCTGATCGAGTATTACTCCGAGACGATGATCAAGGATTTAAAAGACGCGGCGGCAAAGCCGGGTTCGAATCAACCGGCTGGTTCGGCAACGCCTTAACAATCAGGCCGAGATCTCGACGAGCGCTTTCCGCATCGGTTCGACCGGCACGCGGATCATGCCCGACTTCGGGTTATCCAGTTCCTCGATCATGACGATTCCTCCCGAGACGGCGACCGCGCAAAGGAACAAAGTGATAATTGCGGTGGAATTCGTGGGAGCGAACAACCCAAAACTGGCGAAGACGATGCAGAGCCAGAAGATCAGCAATATCAAAAACGGGACGGGAATGCTGTGGCCGACGCGTTGCTCCAGCGCCCAGCGGGATTGAATAACGCTGCTCGACAGATTCAAACAAAGCGTGTGCAGATATTTCTGCCGTTCATTCTTCGGCTTCAAATCGAGCAGCGCATCCTGAACGCTTTCAAGGATGCTGATCGCGGTCTGCGAACTTGGAACCGATTGCCCTTTCTCGGGAGCGAATTGGCGATTCTTCATCGTGGCCCATTCTCGCAATTTGGCTCGCGCATCATCGCCTTCCGGTCCGTAGCGTCGAAGGTTCCGGTCGATTCGAATGACTTGAAGCGAGAGTTGTCTTATCTCATCTGACCGCGCGGAGAACGATCGGTTCGCCGCGGTGACCATCAACCCGAGAACGAGGGCGGCGAGGGTGCCGATGACCGCCACTGAAACCGTCACCGCCGATTGCGTTTCGGGACCGAGATGATGTCCGGGAATGCGCCGGCGTGCGAACACCCCGACCAGCGCGCCCCCGAAGATCGCGGCGAATGAAAGCAGCCCGATAGTGATGTTTCCCATTTAAAGAAAATCGAGGCCTAACCGGTCAGGCCGAACTTCAGCGAAACGGATCACAGCGAGTTAACTCAATTAACTCGTGATTTCAATGAGAGCCTTTCGCATGGAATCGACCGGGAGCTGAATCAGTCCGGAAATCGGATTATCCAGCTCTTCAATCAAAACGATTCCGCCCGACACCGCCAGCGAACAGAGCAGGAGCGCGACCATTGCCGTCTTGTTAGCCGGTGCAAACAACCCGAAACTGGCGAACACGATCGCCAGCCAAAAAATAAGCAGCACGAGGAATGCGATGGGAATGCTGTAGCCGAGGTGTTGCTCCAACGCCCAACGTGCCTGGATCAGGTTACTGGAAAGGGTGACGCACAAAGTGCGAAGATACTTTTGCCGTTCATTCTTCGGCTCCAGCACCAGCAGCGCATCCTGGACCGCTTCCAACATCTCGATCGTGGTCCGACTAGATGGCTGAGGCTGGCCTTTCTCCGGGAAAAGCTGCTGCGTCTTCGCCACCGCCCATATTCGCAATTTAGCCCGCGCATCCTCTGCCTCCGGTCCGTATCGCCGTAGATTTCGATCGATCCGGATTAATTGTAACGATATTTGCCTGACTTCATCGGTTCGCGCGGCAAAGGAACTGTTCGCGGCTGAGACCATTAAGCCGAGAACGAGGGCGGCCAGCGTGCCGATCACCGCAACCGAGACCGTCACTGCAGATTGGGTTTCCGGGCTGAGATGATGTTTAGGAAGCCGGCGCGCGACGAATCTTCCTAACAATACTCCGCCGAAAATGGCGGCAAACGAGATCAGACCGATGAAAATATGAGCCATTGATCGTTAAGCTGCCTTTGCCTCAGATCGTTTAACTTTGAGAAAAACGAAAGGGAACAGCCATTGGACCTTGGCCGTACGATTCAGGCGGGCTCGTCTATTCCAGATTGGTCTGAATGAACTGCGGACTGGCGTGCACGTCGATCTGCCGGAGGATGGTGGTGCCGGAATTCACGAAGCGGTGGGGCGTTCCCGCGGGAACCACCACGATGCCGCCGGCTTTCAACTCGCGGCTTTCATTGCCGACCGTAATCGTGGCCGATCCGTCCAAGATGAACGCCACTTCGACATAGGGATGGGTGTGAAGCGGCGGGCCTTGTCCCGGCTTCGCACTAACGATGTACGCGGAAACCGGGGCACCATGATCATGACCGATGAATTCATGTGACATTCCGGCAAATGGCAGCTGGTCGAGATTGAGAAAGCTCATACTGGAAACATCGGCGAGCCCAGTTGGCTAATCCAGTGTCCCGAACTCGCACTCTACTACTGCGGTCCTTCTCGATGCCAAATGTTCATCCGAACTGTGCAAGCAATCACGCTCGTTTGTTGTAGCCACGGCGCTCCGTCGCCGTGTTCTTTGGCGTGAATCACGCACAGAAAACGCCTCGACGGAGCGAGGCGGCTACAACGCGCAGTCCGGTGAGGGGCGGGCAGTCGATCCGACTGCACGCCGGATTCACGTCGTCCGGCGCAGAATCACGAGTGCGTCCTTAGTAAACCCGCAGGCGCAGGAAGTAATCTGTCGCATCCGGCGGCGCCGGAAAGGTGACCGTGACCGTGCCCCCGACCGTCCCGGGGTCGGTGACGTAGTAATTCCACGTCGTTAGGTCCGGCGACGAATCGACAATATAGCTGACGTCCGTTCGATTCCGGAGAAAGCTGAACATGAGATTTGTTCCGTTTTTGCTCAGGGTCGTTACCGGTAAAGTGACCGCCGGACGTGAACCTACTGCGAACAATTGCCCTTTCGTGATCGCATACACCGTTCCGTCAGGGCCGATCAGGGTAGGGGTGTAAGGCTGGCCGTTTTGATCGCCGATCTGAATACTGGTGTAAGCGCCGGTAGTGAGATCCCAACGATAGAGATGGCCGTCTTCATTGTTGGCGTAAACGGCCTTGTTAGGCAAATCTACTACCGCGGCGTTGATGCACCATTCGTCGTCATTTGGACCGGGACTGGCGAGGGTGATCACTTCTTTCATATCGGTCTCGCCTATCAGTGAGTCCGCCTGGGAAACGTTGGGGTCGAGCACTGCGATCTTGTTCAGGCCGCCGTTGAATTTGTAACTGTTGTATTTCGTAAATAGCAGATAAGTCGAACCCGCCGGGGAGGTGTAATTCGGCACCAAACTGGCCGGCACAATCGCGGGGGTGGTGTCCCATCCGAAGCCACCGGTGAGTTTCACCGTCTGCAAGTCGGCCGAGAAATGCTGAAGATGGCCACGACTCGTCGAAGGATTAGTGAAGAGCGTATCCACGATTCCGAAATAAACGTCTCCGTCGGGCCCGACCACGGGAGAAGCGCTTGAAATGCCGATCACGCCGCTCATGGCAACGCTTGTATGCAAAGTCGACAGCGAGGTGCTGTCGAGTTGAACAAGTTTACCCGGGCTCTTTTGACCCGTGCTAAAGAATGCCATGTACAGTTTCGTGCCGTCAGCGCTGAGGGCTGGTGCACAGTTCAACGCGGGCGCGGTGAGGCCGGTCCCAACACTGGCGGCGGTGACATAAGTTCCGATGCCGGCCGCGGAGATTCGAGCGATCCCCCCGCCGGCTTGCAGGATGCCGGTTGTCGCGACCACTTGGAATCCGAAATAGATGTTGCCCGACGCATCGGACGTGATCGGTGTGCATATCTTGACGTTGGTATCGTAACCGGACTTGTTACCGTTATACACCGGCTGTCCGGGCTGATTGTCGAAGAACACCAGTTTACCCGACGCCGTGGGTGTTGCCTGATCGGGTTTATCCCGCCAATCGAGCGTGCCGCCGGCCGCGGGAATATATACCCGATAACTGTTAGGCGACGTTCGGACCAGTGCGGGCGAAAATGGCGGTATCCAGCCGGAGTCCGGCAGAATGTAATCGGTGCTTTGGGACCAGAGCAGGCTGCCATCGTATCCCCGGCGTGCTTCCACCACAAAATCTGCACCCACACCGGTCGTTACCGGCACGATCACGGTGTTAGCGTCCGTGATGAGCGGCGATCCGTAGTGAGTCCACGTTCCCCCCGGATTGAAGTCCACCGGCGTTTGCCAGAGCAGCGCGGTCAAAGGGCGTCCCCGCACATTGGATTGGCTGGTGTGCTGTGGGTTATTCCCGTAGAGCGGCCAGTCGGCTAAAGCCGGAAGGGCGCAGAGAACGAGATAGAAAAGAATGAAGCTGCGCCGAATCGCCATCGAGAGACCCCTGGGAACTGGGGAGTCTATCGATTTTGGCTGAGAACTGCCAGCCGTTTTTCGGCGGTTCGTGGCGCTCGGCCGACCACCCGCCGGGACGCGGCACCGGCCGCGCCGGCGCGCGATGTTATATCCGTTGCGCCGGAGGCGGACATTGAGAGCAGCTTCGCTGCTGAGGTTTTAGCATCGAGCAAGGGACTGCTCGATCCACCTGGGGATAGGCGCTTCATGCGGAAGGCCGATCGGCCGCGGCGCCGGGCGATGTTATATGCGTTGCGCCGGAGGCGCACATTGAGAGCAGCTTCGCTGCTGATGTTTTGGCATCGAGCAAGGGACTGCTCGATCCACCTGGGGATAGCAGGTTCATGCGGAAGGCCGATCGGCCGCTCCGCCGGGCGATGTTGAACTGATGCGCTAAAAGCGCACACTAACCAGTTAGGCCGCTACCCTGTGATATCGCGCCGATCTCTTCGAATTCGCCGCGGTCCCGGTTCTTTCGAACGCGATCCCATGGGAAACATTTTCCATTCATAGCGATGTAAACCCCTGGAGGAAGCGCCTGCACGAAAGAAAGAGCGCTCCCAAGATTGAACAATCCGTCCGAGCTACCGAACGCGTAGGGGATCATCGCGCCGGTCAGAACAACCGTTTTACCTGATACTCCGCTGGCAATCGCTGATGCCGTATCTGTCATGGTATCGGTGCCGTGTGTGATCACGATTCGATCTTCGGTCGATTGCAAGCAGTTCTGAACGATCAATGCCCGATCGGCGTCAGTCATTTCCAGGCTGTCGGTCATCATCACGGTGCGGATGGTGACATCGACGCGAGACCGGCCTAACCGCAGCATCTCCGCGATGTGGGTGTCCTTGAAATAAAGCTGTCCGGTTCGCTCGTTATATTCCTTGTCGAACGTGCCACCGGTTACGAGGATGCGGATGGACATGGGAACAAGGTCGAATGACGGATGCCGGATGTCGAATGGTGATTGATGCCGGAAAACCGGGAAATTCGATTGTCAGAGCCGGATCGCAATCGCAAGAATGGCTCCATGAAGATCAATAGAAGCATCGGGATGATTCTGCTGGCGGTGTATCTGATTATCGACGGATTGTTAGGCTTCGGACTCAATCTCGGGCCGGGGATCTTCCTGCTTTATCTGGTCGCCCTGGCTGCCGGGGTCCTGATCTTGATTGGCAAGTGACGGCTAGTGGCAGAGATCCAAATCTCCCGATTCGTTGCGAGTGAACGTTAGGCCGGCCGCGAGTGACAAGGAGCGGCGGTCTCCAGTCCGCCGGCCATGGTGAGTTTCGGGGGCGGGAGCCGCCGCCAAAATGATTCTAGGGGCGAGCTATCGCTCGCCACAGGTCTGATCGGCGGACTGGAGACCGCCACTGCTTGTCGCCAGGCGCGAATCGTAATTGGCCATCACTGCTGCCTCACCAACGCCGCGAATTGTTCCAGTTCCGTCTTGTTCAGATCAGATATGGCCCAGTAATCCATGCCGCTCCTGGTCCAGTGAAGGATATTATATCCGCGCCGGTTAATCGCCCCCGGGGGACGGTCGCTCGTTGAACCCGCCGGCTCGATGAACAAATTGATCGGATGCTTGTTTCGTTGGTAAACCAGTGCCGCCACCGTCCTGCCTCCAAGGTAATCCAGCCGGCCGCCGACTAACGGAAAACCTTGAGAGGCAAAATCAGTTACCGTCGGGGCAAAATCGATTTTCCCTTCGAACCATGGTTTGACCGTGTGTTGATCGGATGAAGCGACATCGACCAGGTGAGTGGCCAGCAACGAGCGGATATGATTGGCAATCACTTGATCAGCGAAAGCATCGGTGCGCGATGTGTGGCCGGATTGAAACAAGACGGCGCCGACGATCAACAGGGCGCACGCCGCACCCGCCAGAATCAACCATGGCGAAAACGACGGCTGTTCACCTTTCAATTCTCGCCGAAGCGCGGCCCGAACATTTTTGCGGAGATGGGCCGGTGCTCGATAGGCCGGTGCCGAGTTGGTGATCGCGCTGCCTAACGAGCGAATCTGTTGCTCGGCGCGACGGCAATCCTGACAAGTCTGCAAATGCTGTTCGGTGGCACGGGCATTGACCACATCCAGTTCGCCATCGACATAGGCGTGAAGCAAATCCCGGATTTGGTCATGGTCCATGCTCATTTGGCTTCCCGTTTCCTGGATAGGATGAGTTGAAGCTCACGGCGCCCCCGGGCGAGCCGGGACATCACAGTTCCGATCGGCACACCGATAACGTCCGCGATCTCTTTGTAGGGGGATCCGTCCAGTTCTCGTAAAATGATGGCTTCCCGAAATTCAGCCGGCAATTCCTCGATCGCCGCGCGGACGGTTTCACGATCGTGCAACTGATCAATGGCGGTTCCTGGATCCATTGCCTCGGTCTGGGCGCTGTGCAGTTCTTCATCAAACGTGACGTTGCTTTCCTCCGGCTGATTTCGTTTCAGCATGGTGTAAGCAGTGTTGCGCACGATCCGCAAAAACCAGGCGCGACTATTTTCACCGCGAAAGCCTTCGAAGAACCGAAATGCCCGAAGCGATGCTTCCTGCACTACATCTTCCGCATCCGGTTCGTTACGCATAAGGAATCGCGCCAGGTTGTAGGCGGCATCGAGATGCGGCAGCACTTCTCTCTCGAACTCGCTCAGGCGAGCAGACGGTCTGAATCGAATCACTGGTCGGTTCTTTCAATCATTAGGAACAAGACTGCGCCGACTGCGATTTTATTCCCGGCCCCGGAAATTTTCTGATTTGGGGAATAACGCCCGCCCTCGCGCAGTCAGCGCGATCAGAACAGAAAGAGAAAATATGAACGATCAAAATCACATTCTACGAAATGACAATCAGGACGGAATCGACCGGCGGGGTTTTCTCAAATGCATGGCCTGGGCGGGCACCGGGGTGCTGTGGACAGTGAGCGGCGGCATTCTGAGCTCCAAGGTGCTCGGGGCAACCGCGTCCGCCGCCGCGACCGGCGACTTCAGTTTTGTCCAGATCAGTGACAGCCATATCGGGTTTAACAAAGATGCGAACAAGGATGTCATCGGCACGTTGCAAAAGGCGATTGCTAAGATCAACGCGCTGCCGCAAAGGCCGGACTTCATCCTACACACCGGCGACCTCAGTCACTTGTCGGAAGCAGAGGAGTTCGACGCGCTCGAACAAAATCTAAAGAGCATCAAGACCGGTGAGATCTTTTATGTGCCGGGGGAACACGACGTCCTCAGCGACAACGGGGCGATGTATCGTGAGCGGTTTGGAAAGAAAACAATCGGCGCGGGCTGGTCCAGCTTCGATAAGAACGGCGTTCACTTTGTGGGGTTGGTTAACGTGTTGAACATTCGCGAGGGCGGGCTCGGTGTCCTGGGGGCCGAACAGCTCGACTGGCTCAAGAAAGACCTCGAGCCGCTCTCGTCGAGCACACCAGTCGTGGTATTCGCCCACATCCCGTTGTGGGCAGTCTACCCGCAGTGGGGCTGGGGAACCGATGATGCCGAGCAGGCTCTGAGTTTGTTGCGCCGGTTCGGATCCGTCACCGTGCTGAATGGTCACATTCACCAAACCGTCAGGAAAACCGAAGGTAACATTACCTTCCATACCGCGATGTCGACCGCGTTCCCGCAACCCGCGCCCGGCACGGCCCCGAAACCTGGCCCAATGAAAGTGGAAGCGGAGCGGCTGAACTCGGTCCTCGGTATAACCGATGTGAATTACGTGGAGGGAAATCACACCCTCGCGGTCGTGGATAACACGCTCGCCTAACCGCCATCCAGGAGCTTGTATATGAACTCGTTATTCTGGGAGCGGGCCCACGGCGGTTTAACCCATTTTCCAATCGCGTTAGTGTTCGCGGCTGCGTTCTTCGACGGCATCGCGGTTCTGCGACCGCAACCTGAAGGTGGCCATAACTTTCAGGCAATCGGTTACTGGCTGGTGATCCTCGGGGCACTAGGATCGTTTGGCGCGGTATTCACCGGATTGGCATTGAGCAAATGGGTTGTGGGAGGAACCGGATCGATCCTTCGGCATCACATCTTCGTCTGGCCGGCGTTCGGTTTAATCGTGGGACTCGGCGCATGGCGATTCCTGGTGGGTCCCCGGCCGGCCCGGTCCCCATTCATTATATATATCGCGATCTTGCTGTTGGCCTGCGGATTGATCGGCGCGGCCGGATTCTTCGGCGGTGAAATGTTGCTGGGGAAATAGGTATGACACCTTGGGGCGAAGGAAAAGCCGCGTTAACAGCGCTCACGATTGCCGCAGCCTGCCTGCTCGGGACCTTTGGAATCGCAGCGGTGATGCGTCAGCCGGCACTATTCTCGGTTCAACTGCCAAGTCTCCCGGCGAGCGCGCAGGCGGCGGCAGCCGCGCCGCCGACGAATCTTTCCGCCGACGCGGCACAGGGTCGCCACTTATTCCTGATGAACTGTGCGCATTGTCACGGGGATGATGCGCGCGGTGACGAGGGGCCCGACTTGCACGATCTGCACAAGAGCGACGCGCGGATCCATCAGGTGATCACCGCCGGAATCAAGGGCGAGATGCCATCCTTCTCCAAAAAGTTAGGCGACCCCGAGATCCGACAATTGACGGCGTATTTACGGACGTTGAAAGCTTAGTGGCTGGACAAACGAACTCGCCGCAGTAACCCGGGATCGACTTGAAGGCGAAGAACGCGCGCCGAACAAGAGCTGACTGGAAAGTCGCCGCGCAAAGGCGGCTCACACATTAAACAGGCGCAATTTTCGACTCGCGTCGGCAGCAGTTTCCGCCCAGCCTTTCTTCGTGCGCCTTTTTTGTCTGACCTTTTATGCCCTAACCGCAATGATGGCTCTTGCAGCCGAACCAAGTAAGCCAACCATGGCTGCGGTCGTTATGCATGCGTACGGTGGGCCGGAGGTCTTGAAGGTCGAACAGATGCCGCGACCGGAACCGGCGGACAATCAAATCCTGATCCGGGTGATCGCGGCTTCGATTAACCCGGTCGATGTCGGGATCCGACAGGGCTATCTGGAGCCTTTGATCGGCAAGCCGTTTCCGCTAATTCCGGGAATGGACGCCGCCGGGGTAGTTGAGAAGGCGGGCGCGAAGATTTCCAAGGTTAGGCCGGGTGATCCGGTTTTTGCCTTCTTCAGCTTGAAAGGTGAGGGCGGATATGCCGAGTTCGTGTTGGCGAGCGAGGATGAATTCGCACTCAAGCCGAAATCGATCACCTACGAACAGGCGGCCGCGGTCGGAGCCGCCGGTTCAACTGCATGGCAGGTCCTCGCCGATGTCGCACATCTGAACGCCGGCCAGACCGTTCTCATCCATGGTGGATCGGGCGGGGTCGGGCATTTCGCCATCCAGATTGCGAAAGCGCGAGGCGCCAAAGTTTTCGCGACCGGCTCGACGGCCCATCAGGATTTCCTCAGGAAAATGGGCGCGGATGTGCCAATTGATTACACGAAAACAAAATTCGACGACGTCGCCAAAGATGTTGATGTCGTTCTGGACATGATCGGTGGCGGGACATTGCAACGATCATACGGCGTGGTAAAAAAAGGCGGGATCATCGTTTCCATCGCGGATGAACCCGACCAGAAGGTTCTCGACGAGAAAGGTATTCGGGGGGTAGCATTCCGTTGCGCTCCCAAAGCAGAAACATTGCAGGATCTCGCGCGATTGATCGACGAGAAGAAAATTACTCCGGTCGTATCGGAGGTGTTTTCCCTAACGGATGTCGTGAAGGCACAGGCACAGATCGCGACGCGTCACACCCAGGGGAAGGTTGTTTTGAAGATCGGGAAGGAATGATCTGGCGGTTTGAAAACTCGCCACGGGGCTGTTCCTCTCCAATGGAGCGATCTCCGGTGAGCCTGGGTGAAGTTCGCGCCGAAAAACCGGCGTGGCCGGAGTTACGCCCTCCGCCGCTTCGCGACGCTGGTTTGCGCAACTGAAGCATGTCGAATGCGCAAGGTTCACTGACTTTAACTATCGACCGCGATGACATCGGCGCAGTTCAGAAAAATGGCGCTCGATTTGCCAGAAACGAGCGAATCAGCTCACGTGGGTCATCCGGATTTCCGGGTCCGCGGTAAGATTTTCGCGACGCTTGGTTATCCAGATGACGATTATGGGGTGTTGATGTTGACTCCGGACGAACAGTCGAGCCGGAATGTGGTTCGCGGTGTGGTCGATCCGGCGATCAAACATTATCCGAAAGTATTCTCGCCCGCGGCCGGTGCGTGGGGAAAACGCGGGAGCACGATGGTATTGCTGAGTGCAATTTCGGGGAAGCAGCTGCGACCATACATGGAGAAAGCGTGGCAGGAAAAGATGCCGAAGCGCCGGGTCTAGCGAAACCCGGTAGCAGTGGACAAAAACGCGGAGGCCCAAGGAGCGGAGGTCTCCAGTCCGCCGGCTAAACGCAAATTTTGGCGCCGGGACGCGCCGCTGGAATTTGTTATGAGACGAGCAATTGCTCCTCTTCAGTCTAGTTCGGCGGACGGTAGACCGCCGCTCCTTCGAGAACGGCTTTTTGCGGCAATGCCATGTCCAGTGGAGAGTTTGCTTATGACGAACACGTTTGAGGGGATTCTGGAGAACGATTTGGGAGTGAACGAAAGTTACCGGCATGCTCCGAAATGGGCGACGCCAGGCGAACCGATCGAGACAAATGGTGCGTTCCTCAAATGGTATGCGTTGCATTTGAAAGAGGAACCCGTTCCGAGCGAGATCGAAGATCTGGCCCGATCGCATCTTTCCAAAACGACACTCGAAGCGAAGGGCCTCGGATGGGTGATTCTCCATCGCTGCGGGAACGACTTTTATTTCCTGATTGTCAGCACCTGGCGCGGGAACAACGAAGTGTGGGAAACGGTTTTCTACAAGAATGGCGACGCGATGGAAGAGTTCGCGCTATGGCCGCGCGAAGCCATGCACAAGCCTACTTATTGTGTCTGGGAACTGATGCCGGTCTGGCATGAGAAGGAATCGTGGGAACGCTTCTTGAAGTCTCCGCGCAACCTGGCGGCAGCTCAGGCCTGGCAACAGGATGTTTATTCCGGCACAGCATAGGGCGACCGGGGACCAGGGACAGAAAACAACGAACGCGTCATCGAATGTTTCGGAGGATTCAATCGAGCCTTGTCGTTGGTTGGTTGTTTTTGAGCTTTTGCGTCGTCGCGCGTGCCGCAGAGCCGGAGCGCAAAGTCGAACAGAACGTCGTCACGTCCGAGCGCGCTCCCAAGATTCGGATTGCGCTGCCCCGGACGGTGCAATACGTCGGGGCCGATCGCTGGAATCTGTTAGGCATTGCCGATTGCGAACTCCACGCCTTCGTTGAAGCCAATGAGCAGCGGAAAGTGCAACGTCTCTACTGGATTCAGTTTGAACAATATCTGCCCGACAAACCGGACCTGCACCATCAATACGATTCACCGCGGCACATCGCGATTGGTGGCCTGGATTTTTATGTCGATACCTGGGCGAAACCGAGCGATCAAAAACCAACTCCGGCGTCAGATGAAGAACACATTCGAAATCTGATCGATGCGAAGGGCTACACCATGCCGGTGGGAATGATCTATGTGCGCCTCGTTCATCTCCTGGACGATCAGAAACGCAAGGAACTGATGATTATCTACGCCGAGGATGTGGCGCCCTCCGGTTATGCTGCGGTCGATCTACGGGAAAATGGAAAACATCACGATCAACTTTCTCTGATCGACAAAGGTTTGATCGAACGCGCAGCTCAGAGGATTTCCATCGAATTGCCGAAGTGATGCACGCCAACTCGGCATGGGCTTCTTGACTGCACTTAACGCCCCCTTTCTGACAACAAAGGAGTTGAGGCACGTTCAGAGAACTACGCGCGGCCATGGCCCGAACGCATTGCGCGATCGCGTAGATGGAAGGACGAGCTCGTTCACTCCGCCTGCGTGGAATCGGTCGCCCCACAGTCGCGTTGCTGGCGCTGACCGCCGTCGGCGCCTCCGATTCGCACGGTCTCCTTGTCTTGAGCCAGCCGTCCGGATAATTAATCGGACATGGCGCGTGGCTCGTATTTGAGTCGGTCTCCCGATATGATTGGATTCCGTTTGCGTGGTGAGGAGGTGACGCGTTTGGAATCCTTCGCCGATGCGGTATTCGGTTTCGCGCTGACGCTGTTGGTCGTTTCCCTCGACGTGCCGAAAACGTTCGCCGACCTGGCCACAACCATGCGCGGCTTCCCGGCATTCGCCGTCTGTTTCCTGCTTCTGGCGCTGATCTGGAACGGACATTACAAATATTGCCGCCGCTACGGACTCGACGATGGCACCGCGCGGTTTCTTACCTGCGTTCTGTTGTTCGTAGTCCTGTTCTACGTTTATCCGCTCAAGTTTCTCTTCAACATGAGCGTAACCGGTTTGTTGATTGAAAACGGGAATCCGGCAACCGTAATGACCGGTCATCAATTTTCGATCTTGCTGATGATTTATGGGCTCGGTTTCTCCGCGGTGTACTTGGCGTCGACTTTACTCTATGTGCACGCCTATCGATTGCGCGATATCCTTGAGCTAAACGAATTGGAAAGATTCGATACCCGTTATCAGATTCTTCGGCTCGCGACACTGGCGCTGGTTGGACTGATTGCCGCCGGCCTGGCTCAAATCGCAGTGTTACGAAACTGGAGCTCTCTGGTCTATCTAACTCTCTTTCCGACCCTTCGAATTGCACGCCTGATTCATCGGCGACGCCGAGCGCAGTACCTTCCGGCGACACCCGGCGAATAGAGGATGGCCTAGCGCCAACGTTAAATCGTTAATGAGTTGAATCGTTAAGTCGGATTGGAAAGGCTCCGGCCGGATGCCTGACGGATATATCGAAGATCGAGCGCTTTACCAAACGGATCCTATCAACAATCACCTTCTCCCTAAACGGAACGGAAGCGCTATGCCGGCTTAAGGTGGTTAGGCAATGATTTTGATTGGATCGCCCGGACGAACCATTCCTTCAATCAGGACCGCGCCATAAACGCCGGCCTTGCCCTCATGGGCCTGGCCCACCTGTTTGAGTATTGCCGGAGTTTTCTCGGCGGTGTTCGGATCAAGGGTGATCATGCCGCATCGGCCATCACGGGCCAGGATGCGGATGATTACTCGCGACCCGATCTGAACCGACTTGCCGACGAATTCGTCTTCAGCAAATCCGTTCGTCGAATCCAGATCGAGATAGATGTTCGCGCGGAACCGGCGTTTGTCGATTTCGACGCCGGTTTCTCGTTCGAGTTGCCGAACGGTCTGTATCGAAACTAATGAAATCGGCCGGCAATCGGTTAGCGGCCGATCGCATCGAAGCAGGCTGAGATCGTGTTTTGCGCCGTCCCGGTTCCGAAGCTCTTCCAACAGGGATGCATCATCGATCGCGAGCGTCTGACCGGCCGGTGTGCAGACGTCAATCATCAGCTCAGCGGCGTCGGCGAAAACCGCGGTCACACCACATGCGAGGTTCTCGGCTTCGACCTGGTTGAGTGGCCGGGCGGCTTTTGCCGGATACCGAAATCGCGGCTGATAAAGAATCATCTTCGATTGCTCCCGCCCGGTGAAATAGGGAAACGCGGCCGGGTTGGCGGAACTTGTGAATGCGAACAAACGATCGCCGTAGACTCCGGCGTACCCGACGAACATGGCTTCCATCTCTTCGCCTCGCATGCTCTTGACCGGATAACGCCAGAGACTTTCCACTGTACCGATTTCACTCATTGGTTAGGCAATTTCACCCATCGAACATTCGACTCCAACGCGACGATTGGCAACGCATGATTGTTGACCATCAACAAACGTCGAAGTGAGATTGTGGTAACGATGTGGCGCTTTTAACGCTTGTAACGGTGGGAAGCAACGCGAAGACGGTCAGCCCCACAACTCAGACGAGGGAAGGCCGACATGCCCGTTGTCATATCGCAATCCTTCGGTCCGATCGCGAGCAAGCAGCAGTGGCCCATCGAGATCAACGTAGTCGTTTTCCCGTGCGAGCAGGCGCGCAGGTGCAATACCGAGCGAAGTGCAAACCATGCATCCGAACAGGATCTTGAAGCCGGCCTGTCGGGCAGCGGCAGTCAAGCGGAGCGCCTCGGTGAGTCCACCGGTTTTGTCCAGCTTCACATTGATCGCCTCGTAAGATCCGGTTAGGCGAGGCAGATCGGAACTGGTGTGGCAGCTTTCATCCGCGCACACCGGGATCGGGTGATCCAATGCTTTCAAGATGTTATCACTGCCTGCCGGGAACGGTTGCTCGATGAGTTCGACGCCTAACGGAACCAGCGCCGGTGCCGTTTCGCGGTAGTGAGCCGGGGACCATGATTCGTTCGCATCGACGATCAGCCGGGACCGGGGGGCCTTCTCTCGCACCGCCCGCACCCGGTTCAAATCGAGCGCATCCCCGCCGAGCTTGAGTTTCAATAGCGGCGCGTTGGCGTGATTGCCTGCCACCGTCGACATCGCCATCGGGGTGTCCAGACTGATGGTGAACGCGGTCGAGAGTTGATCCACGACCGGAACCCCGGCCAGCTCCCAGGCCCGCTTTTGTGATTTCTTCGCTTCGAAATCCCAGAGAGCGCAATCGAGCGCGTTCCGGGCTGCGCCAGGTGGGAGAAGTTTATCAACTCGTTGTCGGTCGAGGCCGTCGGCGCACTTTTCCCTGATCCCCTCGAGCTGCGCGAAAGTCGATGCCACGGTTTCGTTGTAGCGCCGGGCTGGAACCGCTTCGCCGCGACCAACACAATCCCCGTTTCTAACCGTGACAATGATCACTCGTGCCTCGGTTCGAACGCCGCGCGCGATTCGAAATGGCCTATCCAGCGGCCAAACCTGCTCAGTGAGCTCGAACTGGAAAGAAGACGCTTTCAACTGTCCGGGAACGGCCAACGTTTGCACGACTATCCACGTCTGCAAGCAGTTCGCGAGCCGGTTTTCGCCGCAAAGACGTTACCGCCGTCTAATTGAACCGTTATGGTGCGTCCTGGTTGCGATCGTACGGGACAATCTTGTCCCATTCTTCGGCGGACGATCGGGCGACGAACGCCACCACCGGTTCGGTATCACTCATGTTGAAGACCTCATGCGGCACACCGGGTTTGATGTAAATGAAATCGCCGGCTTCATTTTCAATTACCTGTTTGAGGCCGGCGCCAAATTCGTGACGCACCTTGCCTTCCATGATGTACAGGATCAGCTCGAAACCGACATGAATGTGAGCGCGGGCGATTCCTCCTGGAGGTATGGTGGCGATGTTGGCGGACAAACGAGTCGTCCCCACGTTCTTGGCCGACATGCCTTGTTTGTAGTGGATCCCGTTCCAATCGCGGCGGGCGCCTCCGCCTCGAATCGTTAGGATGCCATCGTGATCCTCGACGGCGCTGAGTTGGATGTCGTCATTGGGCTGTTTCATACATTAATCACGTCACAAAATACCACAGATCATCCGAATTTAACCGCGGATTACGCGGATATCACGTCTCTGAAAGACGGCCAACTTGGGGAATAAACGCAAGATCGTTCGGCTTCCGCCGTTAGCATCGAGAAGGGGCTGCTCGATCCGCCTCGGCCCGCAATTGCCAAACACGGATCGGCATCTCCGAGGATGTAGCTGAGACATAATGAGTGCGGCACGCGCTACTGTTTACCAGGCGCTCGGACATTGCGTTTCAACTCCGCCATTCCATTCGAGTCGTCGCTTATTGCGCCGCCCGTCCGCGATATCCGCGTAATCCGCGGTTCTTATCGTTTTCGGCGGACTGCCGCGTGTCGGGGGCATGTCACCAGATGATCGTTAACCATCCCGGTCGCCTGCATTAAGGCGTGACAGATCGTCGATCCCACAAATTTGAACCCGCGACGCACTAAGTCCTTGCTCATAGCGTCGGACTCGGCGGTTCGCGCCGGAACCTCGGCCATCGACCGCCAACGATTTTGTTTCGGTTTTCCGGCAACAAATTGCCAAAGATATTTGTCGAAACTGCCAAACTCCCTGCGAACGACCAGGTAAGCTTTCGCATTTTGAATCGTGGCAGCGATCTTCAAGCGATTTCGGACAATCCCGGGATCGTTAAGCAATCGCTTCACATCGCGCGTGGTGTAACGGGCGATTTTCTCCGGGTGAAAGCCGTCGAACGCTTTCCGATAATTTTCGCGCTTGTTCAGAATGGTGGTCCAACTCAGTCCCGCCTGTGCGCCTTCAAGGATGAGAAATTCAAACAACGTTCGACTGTCGTGGACGGGAACGCCCCATTCCTGATCATGATACGTAATGTTCGGCTCGGAAGCAGCCCAGTGACAGCGTGGCATTTGCCGAGCATGCACGGTCGCGAACCTCGAATAAAACTCAAATGCGCCCGGAAGCAGCAATCCGATCGTCGTCTGCGACAACGCGACGGCTTTGGTCGTCGCGCCGTAGCTTTGGCGTAGAAGGAAGTTGTTATCTCACATTTAGCGGCTCGATAAATTTGTAGACTGGCCCCCATTTCTTAGATCCCTACGGTTAACTGCAAGGCTGGGAAGCCCCAGCCGCTATAGCCGTTGTAGGGTCATGCCCCGTGGGTACTACACTTGTCTCCTCCCGCGTCTTGCGGGCACCTCAGGTCATATCCTATATAAGCTTGACCCCGATAAGATGGTTCGGTATGGACGAAGTCAAGAATCCTGAAGACTGAACAAGAGAGACAAAACAATTTTGTCTCTTGAGGAGGAGGATAATCCATGGATGGAATGATTGTTTGGGTCCACGAAATTGGGGTGGGTGCCAAAGATGAGACCTATTCCGCTTCTGGCACGATCAATTTGGCCTCACCGACGCCGACCATCGCCGAGATCTCGGTTGGCAGGTTCACTTATCTTTACGGTCCCAAAATGGACGTCTTTGGTTCTTTCACTCAGTGTGTTGCCGACGGAGACAACCCTCCCATTCCTGTCGGTGGACAATCAGTGGTAATACGCAGTGGACTAAGAAGCATCAGTTATGAAATGGACGTCCAAAATTGCTTCGCTTCATGCGTGATAAATCTATTTTTTTGGCCACACCTTTAATTTAACGAATCACCTCATGCTTGGATCCTCAGATAACAAGGAACTATCAATCGATCATGTCCAGGTCGTCGCTTTCTACGACGGGAACACTGGCGACATACGCCATGTGCACACGGTGACTACGGTTGGCAAAGCGAAACCCGTGTCGAAAGACCAGGCACTTGCCGAAGCAAAAGAATACGCATCTCGCCACCATAAGAATATCGAGTCCTTTTCAATCGCATTCTCCAATCAGGCTGAGCATGCCTATCGCCCGCATAAGATCGATCTCAAGACAATGGCATTTGTACCGCTGAATCGCGACAGGACGACGGGCCGGTAGTATTAATGTGGCGGGCAGACCGGAGAAGAAGGACACGAGACGGTAGGATGACATAGCCCTGTTTTGAGTGCTGTGTCCCGGACAATCGCCGTGAAGGTGCCTTAGTCTCCCGTGCGATCGTAGAATCTCACCGCCCGCAGATTTTCCATACCCCTTCGATCAACCGATCGATTTCTGCCGACGTTGTGTAGCAGGCACAACCTGCGCGGACCACGCCTTCGGGTAGTTGTCCAAGTCGTTCGATAACCGTGAGCGCATAAAAATCTCCATGCGACGCGAACACTCCGCGCGTTGCCAGTTTCTTCGCTACCTCGGTGGAAGAAACACCATCAACCGTAAACGCAATGGTTGGCGTCCGCGGTTTGCCAGGTGGTGGGCCATAAAGCTGAACTGTGTCGATCTCGGATAAGCCTTCCCACAATTGTTTGGTTAGGGCAGTGTTCCGTTCATCCAACTCCGTTAGTGCAATTGAAAGCCGTTTGCGCCTCGTGTCCCCGGTAACGAGCGATGCCAGGAAATCGACCGCGGCCGCGGCGCCGGCGATGCCTTCATGGTTTTGGGTGCCGGTCTCGGCGCACTCGGGAGGAAGATCCGGCGCCGGGATCAACTTCGGGAAATTGATCGTTCGCAACCGCTCATCGCGGGCATGGAGAATTCCGATGTGCGGTCCATAGAATTTGTAAGCCGAGCAGGCCAAAAAATCGCAGTTCCAATCGCGCGCATCAACCAGGCGATGGGGCGCATAATGCACCGCATCGACAAAAACCTGCGCCCCGACCGAATGGGCCAGGTCAATCGCCCGCGGAATATCGTTGATCGTTCCCAACGCGTTCGAGGCAGCGCCAATCGCGACAAGACGGGTCCGCCTGTTCACCAGCCGGGAAAAATCGTCCCAATCGAGTTCGCCAGTCTCTGGAATCAACCTGACCGAGCGAACGGTTATGCCGTTCTCAACCAAAAGTCGCCGCCAGGGAGCAATGTTGGCATGATGATCGAGCTCGGTGACGACGACTTCATCACCAGAATGCCAGGCTCGAGCCAGGGCCCGGGCCAAATGAAATGTCAGCGTCGTCATATTCGCCCCGAAAACGATCTCGTTAGGGGAGACGTTCAAAAAATCGCCGATCACTCCGCGCGCGGAATCGATGATTGCGTCGGTTTCCGCGCTGGTCGGATAAGCCCAGTGGGTATTAGCGTTGTGATGATAGAGGTAGTCCGCCATGGCTTCGACCACGACACGCGGAACTTGGGTGCCGCCTGGTCCATCGAAAAATGCGACGGGATGTCCGTTATGAGTCCGGGCGAGGGCGGGAAAGTGCGCGCGGATTTGGTCCACTGACAAAGTTTGGGTGGAGGCGAGCTTGGGAAGAGGAGACGCGGTGGTTGTGGTCATTGGGCCTTAGGAATTCGAGTGTAGCGATCGAATCTAAAAGGGACAAGACAGGGGAAGGGACGGTGGCGGAAACGTTCAACGGTCAATGTCCAACGTTCAACGTCCAACGCTCAACGTCCAACGCTCAACGTTCAACGTTCAACGTTCAACGCTCAACGTTCAATGAAAGAGGAGGCGCTGATAGACGAAAATTATTCGTTTGCATTATCGCTCCGAACGAGTAATATTTAACCAGATGGTTAAATATCAGACCAATACCCTCGATCGGACGTTCGCCGCCCTCGCCGATCCCACCCGCCGCCGGATTCTGGCCGATCTCGCTCACGGCGATCAGTGCGTCACCCGGCTGGCGCGTCCCTACAAAATGTCGCTCCCGGCAATTTCCAAACATCTCCGGGTGTTGGAGAAGGCCGGACTGTTGCGCCGCCGGCGTTACGGTCGTGTCCATGAGATGCGATTGGAGGCGGAGCCGCTGAAGCAAGCGGCCAAATGGGTCGAGGAATACCGCAAGTTCTGGGAAGGATCGCTGGACCGGCTTGCGGCCTATTTGGAAAAAACGAATGAAACCAGGAAACGGAGGACGTGACCGCATGTGTCCGTTTTGCCTGGCCGGCTTCGCCCTGGTTGCGACGAGTGTGGCCTCGGGCAGCGGCCTTGCCGCTTTGAGTGTTAACAAGATCCGCAAAACAAAACGAACGAACCCACATAAAGGAGTAACAGATGAAACTGGCAGAAACGAAAAACGCCCCCGAAGTCGTATCGCAGGATGAATGGCTCGTCGCCCGGAAGGATTTGTTGAGCCGCGAGAAAGAATTCAGCCGGCAACGCGATTCGTTAGCCGCGGCGCGCCGGGCTCTGCCCATGGTCAGGGTCGAAGAAAATTATGTTTTCGATGGACCGAAAGGGAAAGAGACACTGGCTGACTTATTCGACGGCCGGAGCCAGCTGATTGTTTATCATTTTATGCTCGGCCCGGACTGGGAGGAAGGCTGCAAGAGCTGTTCCTACCTGGCCGATCATTTTGACGGAGCCAACTACCACCTCCCCCATCGCGACGTGACACTGGTTGTGATATCGCGCGCGCCGCTCGCGGAGATTGAGGCGTACAAAAAGCGCATGGGCTGGCGGTTCAAGTGGGTTTCGTCGCACCGCAGCAATTTCAATTTCGACTATCAGGTTTCGTTCACAAAGGAGGACGAAGCGGCGGGCGAAGTATTTTACAACTACGAGAAGACGGAGTTCATCTCGGACGAGCTGCCGGGCCTGAGCGTTTTCTACCGAAACAACAACGGAGAAGTGTTTCACACTTATTCGACCTACGCTCGCGGACTCGATACGCTGGTAGGGACATACAATTTCCTTGATCTCGTGCCGAAAGGTCGTGACGAAAATCCCGACTCGACGATGGACTGGGTCCGGCGTCACGACGAGTATAGCAGTTAGGCGAAAGGAGTAACTATGGCGCGCGTTAATCATTTTGAGATCTACACCGATCAACCGGAGCAGGTGCAACCGTTTTATCGGGAGGTGTTCGGTTGGACGTTTCACAAGTTCGAAGGCGGCCCGATGGAATATTGGCTGGTCACGACCGGTGAGGAGAGCGAACCCGGCATCAATGGCGGCGTCACCCGGCCGCGGCCGGGTCAAACTCCGGGAACAATAAATACGATCGCGGTCGAATCGCTGGATCAATCGGTCGCGAAGATAGAAAATTCAGGCGGCAGGATATGCGTTCCTAAAATGCTGATCCCGAAAGTTGGATGGCTCGCGTATGCCGAGGATCCCGCCGGTAATGTGTTTGGAATCATTGAGCCGAACACGGATGCGGGTTAACGATCGGTTCGAGAAGACTATTTTATGACAACAAAACAGAATGTGACGGGAGCACTGAAAATTGAACGCATTCTCAACGCGCCGGTATCGCGAGTTTGGGAAGCGCTGACGAACGTGGAGGAGATCCGGCGTTGGTATTTCGATTTGGAGGAATTCAGGCCGGAAGTGGGTTTTGAGTTTGATTTCGTGGTCGAGCATGAAGGAAACACCTATCACCACTTGTGCCGGGTTACCGAGGTAGTTCCCGGCAAAAAAATTGCCTACACCTGGCGATACAAGGGTCAGCCGGGCGACTCGCTCGTCGTGTTCGAATTATCTGACGATAATGGAAAAACCCGGCTCAGGCTTACCCATGAAGGACTCGAAAGCTTTCCGGACACGCCGGCTTACGCGCGCAAGAATTTCGAAGCGGGATGGACGGCGCTGATTGGGACTGAGCTCACGAATTACGTCGAAGATCGGGGAAGCGCGAGATGACTGCGCAATCGTTAGGCACATCGCTCGAGATCAAACGAATCATCCATGCTCCTCCGGACCGGGTGTATGCCGCCTGGACGGACCCGGCGCAGCTGACCCAGTGGTTCGGTCCCGACCCGACTCGGACCCACGAGTTGGTGAGCGATATCCGGGTAGGGGGAAAGTACCGTTGGACCGTGATCACCGACGAAGGTGAGAAATGGACGGTGCGGGGCGAATATCGGGAACTTGAACCCGGGAAGCGCGTCGTGTTTACGTGGCAATGGGACGACGATGAAGCCTGGGAGAACCGGCTCAGTGTTGTGACGGTTGAGTTATCGGATCGTGGGGATGCAACCGAACTGACTTTGAAACACGAGCTGTTACCTAACGATCAGTCCCGCGAAAATCATGCCACCGGATGGAGCAAGACCCTGGAGAGACTGGATAACTTCTGTAGAACGCTAACTGGAACATCAAAATAGAACGCAAACAATGAATACGAGCGAAGTAGCACACAAAGTAGTGGAACTGGTTCGGAAACAGGCGTGGTACGAGGCATTGGATACTCTCTACGACAAGGACATCGTCAGCGTGGAGGCGTATTCGGCCGGTGGGGGATCGCCGGAAACGCGCGGAACCGCCGGGATTCGCGGAAAGATCGACTGGTGGGTGAACACGATGGAAATTCATAAGTTCGAAGCAAGCGAGCCGTTCGTTGGACACGACCGCTTTGTGATTCGATACGACGCCGACGTGACGGAGAAGAATTCGAAAGAGCGGCGACAAATCTCGGAGGTAGGTGTCTATACCGTGAAGAACGGCAAGATCGTACGGGAAGAATTTCTTCCGTTGGATGGCGGTTAGCCAAGCCAGCCGCGGTGTGGGAAATCCCATTAGCAGCGGGCTTCAGCCCAGCGTACTTTTCAATCCATCCCGGCAGCCGTTTCAACGGCTTACCCCATTCAGAAAATGGTCCGAATTATGCCGTTAAAACCGCTGGCACCATGTCTGTCAGATCAATCACGGGCGGCCTGAAGGCCGGTGTTTGAGATCTGTTCGGGCTGATTCGATTAAGACGAACGCGCTGATTGCGGCCGCGGCGGCCAATGCAGAGCCAGCGAGCATAACGGTTCGAAAGCCAGTGATGAATGCATCGTTTATCGCGGCCCGAGCGGCCTGGCGCGTCGCCGGGTCGAAATGGGCGGGCAGGTCAGCGGCGGCAAGCCTGGTACGTTGGGCGGCGAGAGATTGAGCTGCGGCCAATGGAAACTGATCACGAGTTAGGCGTTTGTTCAGGGCCATTCCAAACACCTGAAGCATCACAATCCCCAGAACCGCAATTGCCACCAGGCCCGCCGTCCGCGCGACCGCGTTATTGACCCCGGACGCTACGCCAACGCGATTTTGCGCGACTGAATTCATAACGGTGGTGGTTAAGGGCGCGACACTGATCGCCATGCCAAGTCCGAGAACAACCACCGCTGGAAAGAAGGTTGTCCAGTAACTCCCGCCGACTCCGGGGAGGGCAAATAGAGCAAAACCAGCGGAAGCGACTAACGGGCCAATCACCAATGGTGGTCTCGCTCCGTACTTGGTGATTAATCCCCCGGACCATCGAGACAGCAGCGACATCAGGATGATAAACGGCAGCAATGCGGCGCCGGCCGCGGTCGCAGAGTAGTGATGCACCTGGATCAGGTTAAGCGGAAGAAAAAACAGGCTGCCGCCCAGAGCGGCGTAGAGAAAAAATGTTAACAGGTTTGCGCCGCTGAAAGTTGAAGATCGGAAAAGGCTGAGTGGCAACATCGGATGGGGGATCCGATCCTCGACGATCACAAAACAAACGATCAGGATCCCGGCCACACTGAGCACGATCGGAACCGGGGCCTTATCAAAACCGGTGCGCGAGGATTCGAGCAGGCCGTAAACGAGAGCACCCAATCCGGCGGCGGCGAGCGCCGCACCTAACCAATCGATCTCGCCGGCGTCACGATCGGAATTTTCCTGGATGTGACGAAGGGAAATTAAGGCCACCAGGATCGCGATCGGGACGTTGATGAAAAACACCGCACGCCAGGAAAAATGTTCGATCAACCAGCCGCCCATTACCGGGCCGATCGCGGTGGTAATTGCGCTGAAGGCGGACCATGTTCCAATCGCGCGCCCCCGTTCCTCTTGCGGAAAAGAGGTGCTGATGATGGCCAGACTTCCCGGAACGAGCAAGGCCGCGCCGAAACCTTGCGCTCCGCGAGATATTATCAGTTGCCGAATGTCACCGGCAAGGCCGCACGCCGCTGATGCGAGCGAAAACAAGATTACTCCGATCAAAAAGATCCGGCGGCGTCCGTAATGATCACCTAACGAACCTCCGGTCAACAGAAGCGCGGACAGGAAGAGCGAATACGCCTCGATCACCCATTGCACATCAATGGCGGTGGCGTTCAACCGGGATTGGAGAGACGGAAGCGCTACGTTAACGACTGTGCCGTCGATGAACGCCATGCTGGAAGCGAGGATGGTTGCCGCGAGAATCCAGCGGCGGCGCGCCTGGTTGCCTGATCCGCCGGTCGACTTCGACCGGATCTCATTTTCAGCGCAGGGTTCTTTGCCGGTGAGCCACATGGATTGGGTAGGAGTATCCTTGGCTTCGCGGAGTTTGCACGATTGCTTTTGGACCCTGGAACGCAGCGCGCTGATTGGGTCTTCAGCTAGGCTGATGATATTGGGCGGTCGGCGGACTGGAGACCGCCGTTCATTGATTCCGGCGTTGCGGCCCTTATCTAATACCGAACAAAAGCTTCGTCGGGATAGCAGTATAACCAGCGTTCGCCCGGTTGAGCGGACGCGATCACGGGGTGACCACTGGATTTGGCGTGTTTGGTGGCGTGCCGGTTAGGCGAACTATCGCAGCATAAAGTCACGCCGCATTCCTGACAGGTGCGCAAATGAACCCAGCTCGCGCCGATCTTCACACATTCGGCGCATTCGAGTTGTTGCGGCGGTTTCACTGATGAAATCGCCTGAATGTGCGAACAGGTATCGGCGTGCATGACATTGCGAACCTATATGCCAGCGTTGCGCGATCCAACGGTTTTCGTGGTAGTCTCAGCCAGCCCGAAGCCACGCTCAAGCGCCATGGAAATCCCAAGAAAACGTTTCGCTCATCTCCCCACACCGATAGAGGAGTTACCCCGTCTTTCCGCTGCCCTGGGGGGTCCACGGATCCTGGTAAAGCGGGACGATCAGACCGGATTGGCGTTTGGCGGAAATAAGACTCGCAAGCTGGAATTCCTGATCGGCGACGCGATCGGGCAGGGGGCGCAAACTTTGATCTCCGGGGGCGCGCTCCAGTCGAATCATTGCCGGCAAACGGCGGCGGCCGCGGCGAAATTCGGTCTGAAATGCAGCCTGGTGCTGAATGGCGAAACCCCGGCGCGCCCGTCGGCGAACCTGTTGCTGGACGAAATATTTGGCGCGGAAATCACCATCATTCCCGACCGAAGCGCACGTGATCGGGTGTTACAGGAGAAATTTGATGAAGCGGTGGCCAGGGGTGACCGGCCTTACCTTGTTCCCTACGGCGGATCGAGTCCGGCCGGAGCGCTGGGATACGCGTTTGCGGTAGAAGAGTTGATGCAACAAAAGGCTGAGGTCGACTGGATCGTGTTCGCAACCTCGTCCGGTGGAACCCATGCCGGGCTGTCGTTAGGCAAGAAGGTATTTGGATTTAACGGCCGGATTTTGGGAATCAGTAACGATGAATCGGCCGGATGGCTGCAACATCAGGTATCGGCGCTGGCAACCGCGGCGGGCCGAAAACTCGGCGGCGAAAAGATCACCGCGGACGAGATCCTGGCGAACGACGATTATTGCAAAGCCGGTTACGGTGTCGTGACCGATGCCGAGCGCGAAGCGATTGGAATGTTCGCAAGACACGAAGGTTTATTGCTCGATCCGGTTTATACCGGGCGAGCCGCGGCCGGGATGATCGATTTGATTCGGAAGAATTTCTTCGGCAAAACCGACCGCGTATTGTTCTGGCATACCGGCGGCCAGACCGCTCTGTTTGCCGATAAATACAGCGGCGAATTAGAGAAGTAAGCCGACCCGCGAACTGGTTAGGTCGCTTCCGATCGGCGGAGGGCTGTTTCGGCGCATTACCTGCTGTGCTACGATGAGCTCACGCTCTTTCAGGATGAAGAATCTACTCTTGTTATGCTTCCTCGGCGCGCAACTCGTTCCCCTGGTGGCCAATGCTCAGATCGGCATCACCGCGCATGGAACCACTCGCAAATTCGTGTCGTCTAAAGGCGGAGAGGGTTCTTCCTTCAATAAGCCGATCTATATTCATGCGGCCGACTGGAGCTCCGGCGTGCAAAGCGAGTTTGCTTATGCGAAAGCGCATTTTCCGGGCGCCAAGGTTCTAACTCGAAACCGCCAGTACACAGCGGACAAGACTTTCGACATCCTTACCTTGCAGATGCCAAGCGGCGAAAAGCGGCTGTTGTATTTCGATTATCGATTACAACACTAGGCGCGCTACTTTTTCTCGCCCTCGGCAGCCGGCACTTTGGTGGCTTGCCAGGCCACAACCTGCCACTTTCCATCGCGCTTCAGGAACGTGCCGGTGTTCAGATAATTCGCCACTTCAGTTTTGCCGGCCTTCGTCGTGGTGCCGACTAAACGAAACGCCACGATGGCGGTGTTACCATATTGTTGGATTCGGATATCCTCGGCGGTGAAAACCGTTTTTTCAGCAGTTGTCTCGGCTCCGGACTCGCGAACGTCATGAAGGATTTCGGCCTTACCGCGACGTTTGCCGGTTGAGCTCGTGTAGATAACATCGTCGGCCCAGAATCGCTCGTGCATCTTGATATCGTTTACCGACGCGCCAGCCAGGAAATCGTTGAGAAGCTGGGTTAATCCCTTTGCATCCGGGGCGTCAGGGGCCGGCGAAGTCTGGGCAAATGCCAGCAGCGGACCGACGGCGAAAAGGACAAGGCCAATGATTTGTCGTGATTTCATAACAGTGCAGATTGCCAAAACAATGGCGGACGCAACCCGGGCGGGTCAATCCTGGTCGCTCGTCGGGCCGACCACTCTATATATAGTGAGGGGGATATGAGCAGGGCATTCATCCGGGAGGACGTCGATCCGCCGGAGCGTTCGGGCCGGGTTCGGTCCGCGGCCGGCCTGCCGCCGGGAGCAACCAATTACATTTCGGCGCGGGGTGCTCGACGCTTGCGCGAAGAACTTGACCGGGCTCATTCGAACGGAGATCGGGAGAGGGCGGCCGAACTGGAGGCCATCCTGCGTTCGGTTACCGTGGTGGATCCTCCGGAACCAGTCTCAAAAGACGTTTCGTTCGGGGCCACAGCCACCGTGGCGGGAACCGACGGAGCGACTAGGACTTACACGGTCGTGGGCGTGGATGAACTGGCATTTGACCCGGACGGCGTCAGCTGGATTTCGCCGATCGGGAAGAGCCTGCTGGCCGGGAAGGTGGGCGAGAGCCTGATCGTGGACGAGAAAAAACTGGGCAAGATCGTGAAGGTAGAATATCGGGGTTAAAGCCCGCTTTTCGGATGGAAGCTTGGTGTTTCCGCTTTCGCCTTACATCTGAAATAGGTTGACATACATAAGAATTATTTAGTAAAACGTAAATAGTTCCTGCCGTTTTCCTCCCGCTTCTCCTGGCGCTCCAATTTGGCGAACCTTCCCGGTTCCCAGCCACCCCATTTTCGACCCTAGCTGCCTGACCCGGTGGGATAGACGCTGGACGCGAATTCGCGGGGCGCAGATGGTTTTGCGATTCGGGGTCTGGGATCGTGCTGTTCCAAAACATGTAACCGGCGCAGAATCTCGTTGAGTGCCAGCTCGTTCTTCAGGTTGACCCGGTAATCAAGGTCAGCCCGCAACCGGTCCTTCTTCGCCTCTCGGTTCTGGGACATCATGATGATCGGGGCTTGCAGTGCGGCCATGATCCCCAGGATCAGATTGAGAAACGTAAACGGATAGGGGTCGAACGTTTTTGACGTCAGCAACCAGACATTAGCAATCATCCAAAAGATCAGCAGCCCGAGCGAAACGAGGATAAACTTCCAACTCCCGCCGAATTCCGCGATCATGTCGGCGGCTCGATCGGCGAACGTAAGGTGGGCTTCTTCTTCCTCGTTAGCGTTACGCGTTGCCAGGTGCCGCAGGAGTTCGTCCGTCCGCCGCAAGCGCCGCGTCAGCGCGGTGAGCATTTCTACGGCGACGTTGGGACTGCTCCCGAGAAACGAAAGGAAATGCTGCCGGGAAAGAACGGCGAACCGTGAACGTTCCACCACACATGCGTTGGCCGAGCGTGGTTTGCCGTCGATGAGTGCCATTTCCCCAAAGAAATCGCCCTCGCCCAGAACGGCCAGGATCAACTCCTCGCCATCGGCTGACCTCATACTGATCTGGATCTTGCCTTCCTCGATGAGATACATCGAGTCGCCGGCGTCACCTGCCCGGAAAAGCACGGCGCCGGCGTTGCACTCTTCATTGGTCAGAAGAGAGCAGATCGTGTCGGCCGCATCGTCATCCAGCGACTCGAACAATGGAACTGCGCGAAGGCTTTCGGGATCCATTACTTGGGTGAAAGGTGATTCTGGTTAGACTATTGCTCCAAAATAGCTCTCCTATAGCGATCAGAGAAGAGCAATTGTGACGCCGGGCCGAACCGGGCTTTTTTGGGCGTGATTTGCAAACGTCAGGTTTACCCCTATATTGTGCGCCTTTATGGCCAAAACTGCCTGGATTAATCGGAACGAACGCAAACGCGCTACCGTCAAGAAGTACGCCGCTGTACGGGCGGAATTGAAGGCCAAAAAGGACTATGCCGGGCTGGCGCAACTCCCTCGGGATGCAAGCCCTACGCGGGTGGTAAACCGATGTGAAGTGACTGGCCGCCGCCGCGCTTTCATCCGGCGGTTCAAGATCTCGCGTCTGACCTTTCGCGAGCTGGCGTCGCACGGCCTCATCCCGGGCGTAACAAAATCCAGCTGGTAGCGCACTGGGAGGCGATTCGGATGCGAAGGATCGCATCCGATCCATGAACCTTCTTTTCACGTCGGCATTCACCGGAGCGCCGTTGGCGCTTGCATTTGTCCAGCACTGGGATCCGCCCGCTTTGCTGGTGGGGAAGTTAGCGGCGATCGCGGCACTGGTCGCGCTGAACGGATTTTTCGTTGCCTGTGAGTTTGCAATTGTAAAAGTTCGCAGCAGCCAGCTCGACGCGCTGATCGAAGAGGGGAACACCCGCGCGACACTGGTTAAGCACGTCCGGTCGCACCTCGACGCCTACCTGTCGGCCACTCAACTCGGAATCACCCTGGCGAGCCTGGCGCTGGGCTGGCTGGGCGAACAGTTCCTTGAGGCAATGATTGAGCCGCTGTTCGCGCTGTTCAACGTGCACTCGCACACCTTTGTGACATCGGTTTCGGTGGCGCTTGCCTTTGTCGGCATCACCTTTCTTCACATCGTCTTCGGCGAACTGGGTCCGAAATACACCGCGATCGCCAATCCGCTCGGAGTGGGCCTGCGGCTGGTCCGTCCGTTAGGCATTTTCTACCGAATATTCACTCCCGCAATCTGGCTGCTGCAAAAATCATCGAATTTCGTTTTGCATACGCTGCTTCGCTTCAAACCGGTGCGGGCAACCGAACTGGCTCATACCGAAGAAGAACTGCGCCTGATCGTGGAACAAAGCGAGAAGGTCCAGGAAGTTTCGCCGCTTGGCCACAAACTGGTCGTTAACGTTCTCGACCTGCGCGATCGGGTCGTCCGCGATATCATGACGCCGCGCGGCGAGGTGGTTTATCTCGATGTCGAAGAAGATTTCGAATCGAACCTCAGGAAGGTTTTGGAGTCGCGCCATACGCGGTTCCCACTCTGCCGCGGCCATCTTGATAACACCATTGGGTTGGTTCACGTGAAGGAGTTGTTGCCGATGATCCGGGACCCGCATCCGGATCTGCTTCGGATCAAACGCGACCTGATCCCGGTGCCGGAAATGATGCCCCTGGAGAAGCTGTTGAATTTATTTCTGAGCCGGCACGTTCACCTCGCCATGGTGGTCGACGAATATGGCGGCACCGTCGGCATGGTGACGCTGGAAAACGTGCTGGAGGAACTGGTGGGCGATATTCAGGACGAGTTCGATGCCGAGAAGGAGGAATTCCGCAAGCTGAACGAAAACGAGTTTGTGGTGGATGGCGGTTTCGGCTTGTACGAACTGCACGACGCGGTGGGAATTGAGCTGGAGAGCGCGGACGTCAGCACCATCGGGGGATATGTCACGCACTTGTTAGGCCACCTGCCGCGCCAGGGCGAGCAGGTCAAAATCGGCGACTACGTGGTGACGGTTGCCCAGGCCGACAGTCGCCGGGTGCGGCAGCTGCACTTCAAGAAAACGACGACAGAGAAAGGCGAAGTTCAAACCGCCGAGAAATCGAGCGCATCCCTTTGATGATTAAAGCAACGCGGTCCGGAGGACCGGCGGAAATTGGCCGAAGGTGCCAGCCACCGGTTAATGCCACAAAATGAATGCGCCCCGGCAGGGGCGGCGCTATTCGGGTATTTCCATCGCCCCTCTGGGACTCGCCTCTGTCCACGTTTCGCCAACCGGTGGTTTGCACCTCCGGCTTATTTCCTCCGTCTCGCTAGACTTTGGCGCATTCGGCGTTTTGTACTCTGTAAAGGCATGATATTTGGACCCTGTAACGCATGAACTACGCAGTCGAAGCTGAAGTCGTCTGTCCGCACTGCGGCGAAACGTTTCCGTTACAGATCGACACGTCGGTGGCCGAACAAACGGTGGTGGAAGATTGCACGGTCTGCTGCCGGCCAATGACGTTAACCGTTCAATGCCAACCGGGGGAAGTCGTCGACCTGACGATCGAGCGCTAGATGCGATTCGTTTGGCGCGCACCGCTAGTACTTGAGCGGCGCTGACAGCCTCATTTCCAAGGCCTGCTGCCGAGCATGTCGCACCCGATGTTTGGCTGCCAGGCCGCGCTCGTGTTTTACCAGCTTTCGTGAAACAGGCCGCTGCATCGTCATCCCGAGTTGCCTGAGCGCGTAGGCGGCGGCTCCTCGCAGTGAAGCTTCCTGTTCGTGCGAGACTTCCACGTCGCGCCCGATCGCGTCGGCGAGCACCGGCAAACTTGCGGGTGACTGGAGGATCCCGCCTGAGATTACGATCCGGCGCGCATGGCCGAAACTTTTCTCGAGAATTTTCAAGATACCGCCCAGCCGGTAAAACGTGGCCATGGTCGAAGCTCTGGCAATCTGGCCGGCGCTGGTGGCCTGGCTCAGGCGGTCGATCAATCCTCTTCTTCCTTCTGGCCAGCTGGGAGCGCGTTCCGATACCCAAAACGGCAGAACCGTTAACGGATCGCTGGCGGCCTCTCGGCGGTCGAAGATTTGGTTCTCATCATCGATCCGCAGTTCCTGGAGACACCATTGGCGCAGGTTGCCGGCGTTGCTGATCGCTCCGCCGTAAACGAAATGTTGCTCGTCAACGATATAGCGGAACAACCCAAACGGCAGCTGGGGCAGGCGGCTGGAACGACGAAGGATAACTCGCACCGCGCCGCTGGTCCCTACGTTGATCGCGACTTCGCCGGGATCTACGCAATCGGACCCCAGGTTGCCGGCAGCCCCATCACCGATCGGACAAAACACGGTTGCGGCCGATTTGTGATCGTCCGGAATTGTCCCGCTAACGACCGGAAGCTGCGCTTCATCGACCCCGCAAACTTTCATCAGCGTCGTGTCCCAACGCATCTCTTTTGAACAGAACAGACCGGTGGCGCTGGCCATGGACGGGCTGGAACGCAAATCCCCAAACATTTGGTGAAAGATCCAATCGGACGGTGAGACCCAATGGCTAACCCGTTTGAACACCGACGGCTGAGTTCGCCTGAGCCATCTCAGTTTTGCGGGCCAAAAGCTGGCGCGCAACATGCAACCGGTGCGCTGCTGGATTCGTCGTTCGTCGAATCGTTCGCGAAGCTTTTGGGCGTCCCCGGTTGAACGGGAATCAGCCCAGGTAAACACCGGAGTTATCGGCTGCAATTTTCGATTCAAGCCTAACAATCCATGCCAGAACGCTGAGCCGGCAACGACCGCGACCGGAATTCGTTTGGCAGGCCGTAGCTGTCGATGCGCATGCAACGTCCGGTCGCGCGCGTTGCGAGCTGCATTCAACAGGATGAAGGGTGACAACTCGGCCGCGCCGTCTTTTTGGTAATCGAGGGAATACTGCTTCGCTGCGGAGGAGCGGGGCAGAAGGCGACCGCGACAATCGAACAAAGCCGTGCGCGTGGAAGAGGTGCCGATGTCGATCGCAAGGATTAGGAACTCGGCAGGCCGTTTGGTCATCGCACGATTAAAACCCGACAGCTGATTCCTGTCGAACCCGGGGTTCGGGAGTCGGGTGTCAAAGGCGCCAAGGAACGGCGGTCTCTAGTCCGGCGCGTGTAAGGTACCTCGGGCGACTGGGAAGTGACTCAATAACATTAGGGGCGACTTACCGCCGCCAGTGTTGTTAGACGGCGGACTGGAGACCGCCGCTCCTTGATGATCAGTGCTTCCGAAGATGGTTAGGCATGAACTGCCAGTTCAGTTCCCCCCCGCTCAGGTAGGGACGGCTCTCCGAGCTGTCCCATTTAATTCACAAATTCGGAAGAATAGTGGGACGCCTCGGAGACGGGTCTCTACCTGCCAATCAATCTCCGGCTGCCGTCGTTGGCACCGCTTCCGGCCCTAAGCGGCGGATTTCAATCGGGCGCGCAAAGCCGGCTGACGCCGCAACAAGCCGGTTAGGGCGGCGATCGCACGAAGGGTTGGGGGACTGATATGGTGTTCCATCCCTTCGACGTCATGATGGATGACGCGTTTGCTCAATCCCAGCAGTTGCAGGAAATCGGTCAGCAAGCGATGGCGATGGGCGATGCTGCGGGCGAGCTTTTCGCCGGATGGAGTCAAAACCAGGCCGCGATATTTCTCGTATTTGAGCAGGCCCTCGTTTCCGAGGCGTTGCACCATGTTGGTAACACTGGCCTGCGAGATGTTGAGGGCGGACGCGATGTCGACCACGCGGGCATAACCCTTGGAGTTCACCAGTTCAAGAATGCGTTCGAGGTAATCCTCCACTGCGGTGGACGAACCGAGAGCTGATCGGGAGTTCCGCGAGCCGGGCATAAGGCAGGAATAATTGATTCCCGGATTTAGTCAAACCAATAAAAGATGGATGATTGACATAATTATTGTTTGGATTAAACAACTTAGGCATGGCTAATCCCGAGGCCATTTCCCGGCAGATGCGTCCCGAACGCGGCTGGCGATCCTCACCCGATCGTCCCAGTCTCTCCGAAGTTCATCGGACGCTGCTCGTTCCCACTTCGGCCGGGTTCTTCCGCAAACTGATCGCTTTCGCGGGTCCTGGTTTCCTGGTCGCCGTCGGTTACATGGATCCGGGGAATTGGGCTACCGATTTGGCCGGCGGGTCCAAGTATAACTATTCCCTGCTGAGCGTGATCATGCTGTCGAACCTGATGGCGATTCTGCTCCAGGCCCTTTCCCTGAAACTTGGAATCGTTACCGGCCGCGATCTTGCCCAGGCCTGCCGCGATCATTACAGCCGTCCCGTCGCCTACTTCCTCTGGTTTATTTGCGAACTGGCGATTGCCGCATGCGATCTCGCGGAAATCATCGGTTCGGCGATCGCCCTGAATCTGTTATTCCACATCCCGGTGTTGGCAGGCGTTTGTATCACTGCACTCGACGTCCTGGTGGTGCTATTTCTCCAAAACAAAGGCTTCCGCTACATTGAAGCGCTGGTCATCACCCTGATTGGAATCATCGGCGGTTGCTTCGCCTGGGAGCTGGTGGCGTCTCGTCCGGATATCGTCGGCATCGCCAGGGGATTCGTTCCTTCGGCGCAGATCATTACCGATCCGGGCATGCTTTACATCGCAATCGGGATTTTGGGCGCCACCGTGATGCCCCACAACCTGTATTTGCACTCTTCGATTGTGCAGACGCGCCGGTACGAGTTGAACTCGGACGGAAAACGACAGGCGATCAAGTTCGCTACAATCGATTCAACTCTCGCGCTCATGTTTGCGCTGTTCATTAACGCGGCAATCCTGATCGTGTCCGCAGCCACGTTTTACACCCGCGGCCGCACCGATATCGCCGAAATCCAGGACGCGCATAAGCTTCTTTCGCCCATGCTGGGGGTTACCGGCGCGAGCACGTTGTTCGCCCTCGCGCTGCTTGCTTCCGGTCAAAACTCAACCCTCACCGGCACGCTCGCCGGTCAGATCGTGATGGAAGGTTTTCTTCACCTGCGGTTGCGGCCATGGCTGAGACGTCTCATTACCCGGGCCATCGCGATCATTCCGGCGGTGATCGTTACCGCGATTTCTGGAGAGAAAGGAACCGCAAAGCTGCTCGTTCTCAGCCAGGTGATCTTAAGTCTTCAATTGAGCTTCGCTGTTTTTCCGCTTGTGATGTTCACCAGCAACAAGGCAAAGATGGGGGAGTTCGTGAACAAAGCGGCCGTAAAGTGGACCGCATGGACGGTGGCAGGGCTTATCGCGGTACTGAACGCATGGCTGTTAGTCCAGACGGTTGGCTCAATATGACAAACATGGCAGAGTCACGGGACCGTTCTCGTCCGCTATGTTGTCGAGGCGGTGGTGCCAGCCGTCTGTCTGGCAGATCGATGGTTAACCCAACCACCGCTACAACTGCCTGGATCGGGTAAGGATGTACCACACGATCTTAATCCCAGTTGAAAACCGCGAGACCGATAACACCATCCTGGAGCATATCCGCCCGCTTGCTCGCCTAACAAATGCGAAACTGGTGTTGATGCACGTGGCCGACGGCTGGGTAGCGCGAAATTTCGAGCAGTTTAAGCTCCGCGAAAGCGAGGAGATCAAACACGATCGGGAATACCTGGCCAACCTGGAGCAGGAATTGCGCAACGAAGGCTTCGAAGTCACCTCCGTCCTGGCAATGGGCGAGCCTTCGACCGAAATCATCAAGCACGCCAAAACCAGCGGAGCCGACCTGATCGCGATGAGCACGCACGGCCACCGTTTCATAAACGACTTCCTCCGCGGCGCGACCGCCGACAAGGTGCGCCACGCGGTCGATGTGCCCGTTTTACTTTTGAAAGTCAGAAGCTGAAGCCATTCGAGTAATGGAGTGGAGAAGTGATGGAGTAATGATAGAGATCGCAAGCATCCGGTTGTAGGTTCGGCTCATCACGCCAACACTCCATTGCCTTGAAAACGCTCCTCCTAACCAACGAATATCCGCCGTACACCTATGGCGGCGCCGGTGTTCACGTTGAATATCTGTCGCGCGAACTCGCGAAGTTGATGCGGGTGGAAGTGCGCTGTTTCGGTGACCAACGCATCGACCAGGGAAACCTGAAGGTGACCGGATTTGACGTCGATACCGATCAGTTTACCTGTCCCAAGCCGTTGCGATCGGTGTTCGGTGCAGTTCGTCGTTGCACCGATTTTAACACCACTTTGATCGACGCCGATGTGGTCCATTGCCACACTTGGTACACCCATCTGGGCGGAATCCTCGCGAAGAAAAACTACGGAATTCCGCTGGTCATAACGGTTCACTCACTCGAACCGTTGAGGCCGTGGAAACGTGAGCAACTGGCCGGTGGGTACGACTTCAGCCTTTGGGTTGAAAAAACCGCGCTGGAAATGGCGGACGCGGTCGTCGCGGTGTCGCGCGGAACCAAGGCTGATATCGAACGTCTGTTCGACGTCGATCCGGCGAAGGTCCCGGTTATTTATAATGGGATTGATTTAAACGAATACCGAAAGGCGCAATCGACTGAAGCGCTGAAACGGCACGGAGTGGATCCCGCCAGACCGTTTCTGCTGTTCGTCGGCCGCATCACCCGACAGAAGGGAATCGTCCATCTCGTACGCGCGATCGAGTTCATGGATCCCGAATTCCAGGTCGTTCTCTGCGCCGGCGCTCCTGACACGCCGGAGATCGCAGAGGAAATGAAAGCGGCGGTGGAAAAGGCGAAGAACATCCGCCAGTCCGGCTCGCACCGGCCGGACGTCATTTGGATACAGGAGATGCTGGATAAGAAAAGCGTCATTGAATTTTACTCACACGCTGCGGTATTTTGCTGCCCCTCCATTTACGAACCGTTCGGGATCATCAATTTGGAAGCGATGGCGTGCGAAACGCCGGTGGTGGCGAGTGCGGTCGGCGGTATAACGGAAGTGGTGGTTGATGGCGAAACCGGATTTCTCGTTCCGCTAAAGCAGATGAAGGAGAGCCCGTTCGAGCCGATCGAACCGGAAAGATTTTCGCGGGATCTGGCGGCAAAGATTAACGAGTTAATGGCGAACCCCGGTCTGCGCGAGAAGTTCGGAAAAGCAGGGCGCAAACGCGCGGAGGAAAAATTCAGTTGGTCGGCCATCGCGAAGGAAACGAAGGCGCTCTACGAATCGCTGGTGAAGGCGAAGAGGTAGGAGTTATCGCACCTGGATTCCTCCCGTGCCCGATCTTGAGCCCTCACGCCTACTCATTTTCCCAACTGTGTCATCCTGGGCGCAGTCGAAGGACCGCTCCTACTTGGGTGACGTGTTCCGCATTTGTAAGGTCTCTCGACTTCGCTCGGCTGACATAGCTATGCTTTTCGTGCTGCCCAGCGTCGATACCTTGCCGGGAGCGAGTGCGAGTTTCATTTGAGACCGTTTCCGCGAGACGCCGAAACCCACACCCGAGACGGGCGTGCTCCCCGGAATGGAAGAGCACGTCCGATTCCGTCGTGTTTTTGTCCGCGCCAATTGCCGGCCGAAGCGGTACCGTACCGCGAGTGAAATTTGGCCGGTGCTGCGACATCGTTCTCCGCTCAGGAATTGTTGCGTCGCGTTTCGATCCGGGCGCAGCCAAATTCGGTTAGGCACAAATCTTCTGTAGCGGCGCTCTGCGACGGTCGCCTTCCTGCTGCTTAACCGGTTGCGACGGCAGATGTCGCCGCTACAGAGCAAATCGGGTCAGGGATTGGCCGCGGGCGCTGCGCCGGTCTTCGAGTCGACTGCGGGAGTCTTCAATCCGCGTCGCTCGAGCAAGGGTTCGATGTATGGATCGCGCCCGACGAAATTCTTGAACAAACCGAGGGCATCGGCTGATCCGCCGCGAGAAAGCAGAGTTTGCCGGAAACGATCGCCGTTCTCGCGTTTCAATCCGCCGTTTTGCTTCATCCATTCGACGCTGTCGGCATCCAGCACTTCGGCCCAGAGATACGAATAGTAACCGGCGGAGTAGCCGCTCGAAAAAACGTGAGAGAAATACGTGCTCCGATAACGCGGCGGCACCGGCGCAAAATCAACGCCCGCCTTCTTCAGAGCATCCGCTTCGAACGCCAGGGCATCGTTAGGAATTTGATCGGGGCTGAGCTGATGCCACGCCTGGTCAAGAAGCGATGCCGATAAATATTCGGTCGTCTTATACCCCTGATTGAACTTTTCCGCCGCCAGCACCTTGTCGAGAAGCGGCTGCGGAATCGGTTCGCCGGTCTTGTAATGTTTCGCGTAATTCTTCAGCACTTCCGGCCAGGTCGCCCACATCTCATTCACCTGGGATGGATATTCCACGAAATCGCGCGGAACGCTCGTTCCACTGAACCGCGGGTACTTGACATTCGAAAACATTCCGTGGAGCGCGTGTCCGAATTCATGAAACGCGGTGCGGACCTCATCGTATGTCAGTAACGTTGGCTCGCCCGCGGGCGGCTTCGGAATATTGAGGTGATTCGCGACCACGGCCTTGGTCCCGAACAGGCCGCTTTGGTCGACATACGCGTTCATCCAGGCGCCGCCCCGTTTCGACGGGCGGGCATAATAATCGCCGAGGAACAGTGCCAGCGGTTTGCCGTCGGCATCATAAACTTCGAATACGCGCACATCCGGATGATAGACCGGCAGATCATGCCGTTCCTTGAACGTTAGGCCGTACAGCTTTCCCGCGGCGAAAAATACGCCGTCGAGCAGGACATGGTTCAATTCAAAGTAGGGACGCAACTCCGCTTCATCGAATGCATAACGATCTTTGCGAACTTTTTCGGAATAGAAATCCCAATCCCACGACGCGATTTGGAAGCCGCCGTTCTCTTTGTCGACGATCGACTGCATATCGGCCGCTTCCTTGCGGGCGTTGGCAACGGCGGGCGGAGCCAGGTCGGACAGGAGCTTGTTAACCGTGTCGACGGTTCGGGCCGTCTGGTCTTCCAGTTGATAGGCCGCATGATTCGCGTAACCGAGAAGTTTCGCGCGTTCGGCCCGCAGTTTCGCCATTTGGATAACGACCGGCCGGTTATCAAAGCCATCTGCCTTCGTATTCCGGGCAAGCGACGCTTCCATGATTCGCTCGCGCAAGGGCCGATTTTGCAGCGACCCGAGAATCGGCTGCCCGGTGGTGTTTTGCAGTCGAATGACGAATTTCCCATCCTTGTGGTCGTCCTTGGCCGCGGCAGTCGCCGCCGCAATTTCACTGTCGGTCGCGCCCGCCAGATCGGATTTGTTATCCACCTCGACGGACGAGGCGTTCTTTTCCTTGAGGACGTCCTGTTCGAACGTCGTCTGAAGTTTGGCCAGCTCGGTGTTGATTGCCTTCAGCTTTGTCTTATCCCCGTCAGACAATTTCGCTCCTGCCCGAACGAAGTCCTTGTAATAACGCTCCAGCAGGTAGGCGGATTCCGGATCGAGCCCGAGTTTTTGCCGTTGATCGTAAATTTCCTGAACCCGCGCGAACAATTTCGAATTCAGGAATACTTCATCGCGGTGGGCCGCCAGCTTCGGCGCGATTTCTTTCTCGATCTTTTGGCGATCCGGATTGGTATCGGCCGCGTTTAGGTTCGAGAAAATTCGGTTCGCCCGGCTGAGCAAACGACCGGCCCGTTCCATCGCGACGATCGTGTTGTCGAACGTCGGCTTTTCTGGATTGCCCACGATCTGGTCGATCTCTTTCAGGTGTTCCTTCATCCCGGCTTCGATTGCGGGGATAAACTGGTTATCCTTGATCTTGTCGAACGGCGGCAATTGATAGGGCAGCGTGCTTTCGGTCATCAACGGGTCGCCCGAAGCGGCCGGCGACGGTTTGGTTTTCTCCGGAGAAGCTGCGGGCGAAGATTGAGTCATAAGCAGAACGGTGAGTGCGATGAAGGCGCGCGAGATATGGTTAGGCCAAAGGGAATCAGGAGAAATCATAAGAACAGATGAGTTGGATAGATTGCATCCAACCGGCCATTCGGGCAACCGGCAGGTAGCGGCGATTGGCCCAATCGCCAGAGCGATCATTAAATCGCAAAATCCTGGCGGTTCGGTGAACGGCCGCTGCCCGGGGCGTCGACGTTAGATCGGTGATTGGATTGGGTCGGCAAATTTCCGCAACGCGCCTCGACCGAGCGAGACGGCTACAGCGCAGCGGCGGAGTTGTAGCCACGGCGCTCTGTCGCCGTGTCGGGTGAAAGCAATTCCACATCTCGCCAAGGCGCCTCGACAGAGCGAGGCGGCTACAGCGCAGCGGCAACGTTGTAGCCACGGCGCTCTGTCGCCGTGTCGGGGAAAGGAATTGCACATCTCGCCAACGCGCCTCGACCGAGCGAGGCGGCTACAGCGCGAGCGGCAAAGTTGTAGCCACGGCGCTCTGTCGCCGTGTCGGTGAAAGCAATTGCACATCTCGCCAAGGCGCGCCTCGACCGAGCGAGGCGGCTACAGCGCGAGCGGCAAAGTTGTAGCCACGGCGCTCTGTCGCCGTGTCGGGTGAAAGCAATTTCACATCTCGCCAACGCGCGCCTCGACAGAGCGAGGCGGCTACAGCGCAGCGGCAAAGTTGTAGCCACGGCCGCTCTGTCGCCGTGTTCGGGTGAAAGCAATTCCACATCTCGCCAAGGCGCCTCGACAGAGCGAGGCGGCTACAGCGCAGTGGCGGAGTTGTAGCCACGGCGCTCTGTCGCCGTGTCGGTGAAAGGAATTTCACATCTCGCCAAGGCGCCTCGACAGAGCGAGGCGGCTACAGCAATCTAACCTGATAACACTTTTAAAGATTTAACGTCTTCAAAACTATGTTCGTCGATCGGATCAAAGTTTTTGCGCAGGCTGGCAGCGGCGGCCGCGGTTCGGTCAGTTTTCGGCGCGAAAAATTTGTGCCCAAAGGAGGTCCGGATGGCGGCGATGGCGGTCGCGGCGGCGACATCATACTAAAGGCGGATTCGCACGTCGATAACCTGTCGAACCTGTTTTACGAGCCGATCATCAAGGCCAAAAACGGGGGGCACGGCATGGGGAAGAAAATGTTTGGTCGATCGGCGCCTAACAAGATCGTGAAGGTGCCGGTGGGAACGATGGTGTTTGCAGTCGAAGAAGGAAAAAGCGTTCAACGCTCAACGTCGAACGTTCAACGTTCAATCGCAGAAGAGGAAGAAAACGCCGAAGGCCGAACGCCGAACATCGAACGGCGAACCGAAGGCCCGGAAGATGATAAGGAAAACTCCCAACGTTCAACGCCCAACGCTCAACCGGCAATGGACGAGGAAACGGCGGCCGCGGATCAATCCGCACTCCGCCATCCGCCGTCCGCAATGGCCCAGCCGATTGTGGATCTCGCTCGGGATGGACAGGAATACGTTTTGGCCAAAGGCGGCAAAGGCGGAAAGGGCAACGTTCATTTCAAAAGTTCGCGCAATCGCGCGCCGCGGCAATACACCGAAGGCGACGAAGGCGAGCAGGGACATTTCCTGCTCGAACTTCACACCATTGCCGACGCCGGTCTGGTCGGCTATCCGAATGCCGGCAAGTCCACCTTGCTGCGGAAAATTTCGGCGGCTCGACCAAAAGTGGCGCCTTATCCGTTCACTACGCTTCACCCGATTGTTGGGATCGTAGAGTTCCCGGGCTACCGGCGGGCAACGGTCGCCGACATCCCGGGATTAATCGAAGGAGCGCACAAGAATGTCGGTCTCGGTCACGATTTTCTGCGTCATATCACCCGGTGCCGCCTGCTGGTTTTTGTGCTCGACATCGCCGGCAGCGAAGCGCGTTCGCCGATTGAAGATCTGCGCCAGTTGCGGAAAGAGATCGATCTTTACGATTCGCGATTATCCGCGCGGCCTTGGTTTGTTGTCGCAAACAAAATGGATCTGCCGGAGGCGGAGGGGAATGTGAAGGAATTGCGGCAACGGTTTCCCAAGATCGATATCGTGCCGGTTTCGGCGGCGAACGGCGACGGCATCGACGAATTGAAACGGGAACTGGCGAGGTTTCTAACATCAGATAGCTGAGCTGAATGCCTCTGCATTTCGGGCCAAGCTTGCGCGACAACGATTTTCTTGCTCCAGGATGAGGCGAAAAGCCGCCTGGAGGGGAAACGCTTGGAGGCTTCACCGCGGCGTTTCCCGAATCGGGGATCGCGCGATGTTAGAATCAAAGCGGCTACCAGCCGCTCATAATAATGCCGCGACTTTGGAATTATCGTGCAACCCGCCCGGAGGTCGCATTCCAGCTCGGTTCCAGGACGCGCTCGACGATTTGTTTGCCTTCAATCCACGGTGGCCCGGCCGTCCGCGCTAAGACTTTGGTCCGATAGCATCATCGACCGACATCGGGTCACCATTCTTCGAGAGCGTTCCGGACCGTTATGGTCGCTGAAATTCCCCAATTTTTGCGGAAAGTCGCTTGTCATAAACAGGAAAGCACGCTTTGGTATGCCCGACACAGGCGGGCCCTGGGTTTTGCGTTCTGGCCGTTGCCGGCAGCGCATCTGGAAGAGCGTCGGGCCGCTGCTTTGTCACACCGTTAAACCCCATGTGGCGTCGTTATTATAGCCGATTACTTGTTATCGCCTTAACCGGGTGCTGCCTGTTTGCCGGCGGATTCGCTTTCGGAGCGGATGCGGAAGAGGTCGAGGAACACGCCTCGCATGGTGGCGTGTCCATCATGGCCGAACCGGCGGTGCCGACGGCTCGCTACCTCACCAGCTCGATCGTCGTCGCGATTCTATGCACGGTGATTCTGTTAGTGCTGGCCCGGAAAGCTACCCGCCGGATGGAATTGATCCCGCGCGGCACTCAAAACATTTTCGAGGCGTTAGTCGAAGGCCTTTACGACACATTGGAAGCGATCGTCGGAAAGGAAATGATTTCCCGGACCTTCGCCCTCCTGGCAACGATTTTCATTTATATCCTAACCGCTAACTATTTCGGCCTCCTCCCCGGAGTCGGCACCGTTGGCTTCGGGAAGAAAACGGCACCGCTCACCTTGTCGGAAGTGACAAACCCATTGCTTCGGCCGGCCAGCGCGGATCTGAACATGACCCTGGCAATTGCCGGTTTGTTCATGGTGCTTTGGCTCTACTGGACCCTGGTCGTAACCGGACCGGTCCAGTTTTTCAAACACACGTTCGGACCGAAGGGCGGCCTAACCGGTATCCTCAAGATCGTGTTGATCCCGGTTTTCTTTTTCGTGGGCGTCATCGAGATGATCTCGATTGGATTCCGGCTGGTCTCGCTTTCGATGCGACTCTACGGAAATATCTTCGCCGGCGAAAACCTGCTGCACGCGATGAGCACGCTCGGCGACAAACTGCCATTGCCGGTTGCGTACCTTTCCAGCGTTCTTCTACCGTTGCCGTTCTACTTTCTCGAACTGCTGGTCGGTCTCATCCAGGCGCTCGTGTTCATGTTGTTATGCGCCGTTTACATCCAGCTTTCAACCAGTCATGACGAGGAGGAACCCGCCGCTCATGAACATTAATTTCCCGGTGAGACCATGCAACGCGTGGGCGCCGGAGAAGCGAAAGAAAGGAAAAATATGCTGTTAGCTATGTTACCGATCCTGGCGCAGGCCGCCGCTCAAGGTTTGGGCGGAAGCGTGACACTGGGTGGTGCGGGACTTGGCGCCGGTATCGGCGTGGGTCTGGTTGGAGCGAAAGCCGCGGAAGCCGTTGGGAGAAATCCTGGCGCGTTCGGGCGTGTTCTGACTGTCGCGATTCTGGGCATGGCGCTCGCGGAAGCGATCGCCATTTACGCCCTGGTCGTGATCTTTGTTAAAAACTATTGATTGCGATGCTGCGCAGCTTCGGCTGCGCAGCACTTTTCCTATGAAAGAAATTTTCGACACATTCGGTTTGGAGTGGCCCAAGTTTTTGGCCCAGCTCATTCTTTTCATCATCGTTTACTTCGTTCTGAAGAAGTTCGCGTTTGGTCCGATCATCGCGATGCTGGAGGAACGCCGGAAGAAAATCGAGGAGGGCCAGCTCAACGCTCAGAAGATCAAGCAACAGCTTGCCGAAGCAGAAGAGCGTCACTCTGAGATTTTGAAGAAGGCCAATGCGGAAGCGCAGGCAATGATCGATAAGGCGCGCGAAAGCGCGGGATTGGTCGCCGATCGGAAGATGCAGGAAGCGGTTGTATCGGCAGAGCAAATCATCGCGAAGGCGCGGGAAGCCAGCGCCTTGGAATACGAGCGTTCGATGGATCAATTGAAACGCGAACTGGGTCACCTGGTGGTGGAAACCACGGCCAAGGTCACGGGTAAAATCCTGACCGCCGACGATCAGAAACGCTTGCAGGAGGAAGCGGCGCGTCAGCTCGCCTCATGAAGATTAATCGCGAGATCCGGCGCATATCGCGCGAGATGATTCGAGCGAGCTTCACCGACAACAAGCTCGACCAGGGAAAAATCAGCTCCCTCATCCAGTCGTTAGTCGAGAAAAAGCCGCGGAATTACATCGCAATTTTGGAAAATTACCGGCGGTTGCTCCGGCTGGAAATCGAGAAACGCCACGTCCGGGTCGAAAGCGCCGGTGAATTGTCCGGCGAAGTGCGGTCCCGGATCGTCGCGAGTTTGCAGCGAAAATACGGAACCGACCTCACCACGGAATTTGCGGTTAATCCGGAGTTGCTCGGAGGACTGCGAATCCGGGTCGGGAGCGATGTCTGGGACGGCTCGGTCAAGAACCGTCTTCAACGCCTGGAACAGGACCTGGCCGCCGCGTGATCAATTTGCCTAACCAACCATCTGCCTACTTATGAGCACCATACTTGAAGATATCGAAACTAAAATTGCCGGACTAAAAACGTCCACCACCAGGAGCAACGTCGGGGTGGTGCGCGAGACCGGTGATGGCGTCGCCCGCATCGAAGGATTGAGCGACGTCATGCTCAATGAAATGATCGAATTTCCAAACGGGGTCTATGGACTCGCGCTGAACCTCGAAGAAACCGAGGTCGGCTGCATCTTGTTAGGTGACAACACCCTGATCGAGGAGGGCAATGAAGCCAAAACCACCGGTCGGCTGCTCTCGGTGCCGGTCGGCAAATCTCTGCTCGGCCGCGTGGTAAATACCCTCGGCCAGCCGCTCGATAACAAGGGGCCGATCAAGAGCGATACCTATTATCCGCTCGAGAAAATCGCGCCCGGGGTGATCAAGCGAAAGTCAGTGAGCCAGCCGGTGCAGACCGGAATCATGCCGATCGACGCGATGATTCCAATTGGCCGCGGACAACGCGAGTTGATCATTGGCGATCGCGCCACTGGCAAAACGACGATCGCGATCGATGCCATCATCAACCAAGCCCGGCTCAACCGGTTAATCGAACAGGGGGAGCTAAAGGACACTCGTCCGCTGTATTGCATCTACGTCGCCATCGGGCAGAAGAACTCCAACGTAGCCCGCGCTCTTGCCGTTCTGGAAAAGGAAGGCGCGATGCCGTATACCACGATTGTTTCGGCACCGGCATCCGATACCGCGACGAACCAATACCTTGCTCCGTTTGCCGGCACCGCCATGGGCGAGTGGTTCATGGATAATGGAATGGATGCATTAATCATCCATGACGATTTATCGAAGCATGCGGTCGCATATCGACAGGTATCGCTGGTGTTGAAACGGCCTTCCGGGCGCGAAGCTTATCCGGGTGACGTGTTCTACCTGCATTCGCGTTTGCTCGAGCGCAGCGCGCGGGTAAGCGATCAATTTGGCGGAGGCTCGTTAACCGCTCTTCCGATCATCGAAACCCAGGCCGGTGACGTGTCAGCTTACATTCCGACCAACGTCATCTCCATCACCGACGGCCAGATTTATTTGGAGACGGACTTGTTCTACCAGGGCGTTCGTCCGGCCGTTTCGGTTGGTCTATCCGTTAGCCGGGTGGGTTCCGCGGCCCAGATCAAGGCGATCAAGCAGGTTGCCGGCAAAGTGAAGCTCGATCTCGCCCAGTTCCGCGAATTGCAGGCGTTCGCCCAGTTCGGTTCCGACCTCGACGCCGCGACCAAGCAGAAACTCGATCGCGGTCAACGAATCGTCGAGCTATTCAAACAAAAGCAGTACAACCCGATCCCGGTCGAACAGCAGGTCGCGATCATGTGGGCCATGCAGAATGGCTACATGGACCCGGTGCCGGTTGATCGCATCAAGGAGTTTCAGCTGAAGCTCCAGGAATATCTCCAAACCCGATACGAACCGCTGTTGCATTCACTGCGCGACAAGAAGCAGATCGACCAGGATCTGGAAGGCCAGCTGAAAGCAGCATTAGATGAGTTCAAGCAAACCTGGGCCTAGTCAATCAACGATCAGCTAACGACTATCAACTTTTCCTGAATGGCTAATACCCGCGAGATCCGCCGGCGAATCAAATCGATCCGGAACACGGCCCAGATTACCAAGGCGATGCAGATGGTCGCCGCGTCGAAGATGCGGAAGGCCCAGCAGCAGGCCCTGGCCGGTCGGCCGTACGCGGAATTGCTCAACCGGGTGCTGGTTTCCTTGCGGCGCCGGACCGATCCCAATCTGCACCCGCTGCTCGAGGTCCGTCCGGTGAAGAAGGAGCTGGTGCTCATTATTAGTACGGATAAAGGCCTCGCCGGCGCTTTGAACACCAACCTGTTCCGGGAAGTAGCCAAGTTCGACTCCGATAAGACGACCTTCGTCGTGTCGGGACGTAAGGCGCGCCAGTATGTGGCGCGGACCAAGCGCGACTTTCTGGCGGATTTCGAGTTGAAAGATGCGCCGTCCTTTGCCGATACCAGAACGATCGCCCGGTTTTGCGCCGAAAAATTCCTCGAGGGCCAGGTGGACAAGGTATCAGTGGCCTACACCCACTTTATCAACACCATCAATCAACGGCCGGTGGTGGAAACACTGCTGCCGATCAGCCGATTTGATCTCGGATTGAAGACGCCGGAGCACGTGGACGTGACTAACGATCCGTTGGTCGGCTATTTGTTCGAGCCCAGCCCGGAAGGCGTGCTCGATTACATCCTGCCTTACTACATTCATTACCAGGTTTACCAGATGGTGCTCGATGCCCGCGCCTCGGAGCATAGCGCTCGGATGGTGGCAATGAAGAACGCGACCGATAACGCTCAGCAATTCATCAAGGATCTCACCTTGGAGTATAATAAGATGCGACAGGCCGCCATCACGACGGAATTGCTCGAGATCTCGACGGCGCAGCTGGCGCTCGGAGGCTAACGAAATGAGCGCCAGACCTGATCCATCAGCAACCTTTTTAAGCTATCACCCTCGACATCGCTATGTCGTCCCGGGCGGACGGGATCACGACCGGGCGGAGTGCCGATCTCTCAATTGCGGGACACGTCACCGAAGTGGGCGGGGTCCTTCGACTGCGCTCAGGATGACACCTGTTAGGGAAAATGCACATTAGTTATACCGCAAACATTGGGCGCTCAACGTCCTATTTAAGATTGATATGAATAAAGGAAATATTGTTCAGGTAATCGGTCCCGTGGTGGACGTGGAATTCGGGCAGGGCGCGGGTTTGCCCAGGATCTATAACGCGCTGGAGGTGGAGTACGACGTCGCCGGCAATTCGAACAAGCTGACGCTCGAAGTGCAACAGCACCTGGGGCAAAACTGGGTGCGTTCGATCGCGATGTCTTCGACCGAAGGTTTGAAGCGCGGCATGAGCGTGAGCGACACCGGTGGTCCGATCAGCGTTCCGGTGGGCGAAGGCGTCCTCGGACGGTTGTTCAACGTCACCGGCGATCCGGTGGATAACAAAGGCGAAGTCAAATTCACCAAGCGCTATCCGATTCATCGCAAAGCTCCGGATTTGGTCGACCAGGACACGAAAGCGTCGATCCTCGAAACTGGGATCAAGGTGATCGACCTCGTTTGTCCGTTCTCGCGAGGCGGCAAAGTCGGCGCGTTCGGCGGCGCCGGCGTCGGAAAGACGGTCGTTATCCAGGAGCTGATCAACAATATCGCGATGAAACATGGCGGTTTCTCCGTGTTCGCCGGGGTGGGTGAGCGCAGCCGCGAAGGAAACGATCTCTATCATGAAATGGTTGGGGCTGGCGTTATCAATGAGAAGGACCTCAGCAAATCGAAGGTCGCGCTCGTTTATGGCCAGATGAACGAACCGCCCGGCGCCCGTCTGCGCGTCGCGCTTTCGGCATTGGCCATGACCGAATATTTCCGGGACGAACGCAACCAGGACGTGCTCCTGTTCATCGACAACATCTTCCGGTTTTCCCAGGCTGGCTCGGAAGTATCGGCGCTGCTCGGTCGAACCCCGTCCGCGGTCGGTTACCAGCCGACGTTAGCGGCGGAGATGGGCGATTTGCAGGAACGAATCACGTCCACCAAGAAGGGCTCGATCACGTCGTTCCAGGCGGTTTACGTTCCGGCAGACGACCTAACCGATCCGGCGCCTGCCAACACCTTCGCGCATTTGGATTCCACTATCGTGCTGGAGCGTTCCATTGCCGAGTTAGGCATTTACCCGGCGGTCGACCCGCTCGCTTCGACTTCCAAGGCGCTTGCTCCGGAAGTGGTCGGAGAAGAGCATTACGACGTTGCTCGAGGCGTGCAGCGAGTTTTGCAGCGTTATAAGGATTTGCAGGACATCATCGCCATTCTCGGCATGGATGAGTTGAGCCCGGAAGATAAACTGACGGTTTATCGCGCCCGAAAGATCCAGCGGTTTTTGAGCCAACCGTTCCACGTCGCGGAAGTGTTCACCGGCTTCAAGGGCCAATACGTTCCAATCGCCGAGACGGTGCGCGGATTTAAAGAAATCCTCGAAGGCAAACACGATGAAGTGCCGGAGACTAACTTCTACATGAAAGGCTCGATCGATCAGATCAGCGAAAGCTGATCTCGTCGCGTTACAAGAGTTACATGGTTACAAGAGTTACAACAGCATCGCCGCGCCTGTCCGATTGTAACTTTGTAACGGTTGTGACGGTTCACTTCTTTTTATAGACATGGCCACTCTGCGACTCGAAATCACTACGCCGGAAGCGAAAGCTTACTCGGAAGATGTGGACATGGTGACGTTGCCGGGCTCGGAAGGGGAACTCGGCATTTATCCGCAGCACGTTCCGCTGCTGACCACGTTGAGACCGGGCGCGCTCCGCATCATGAAAAATGGGGTGGAGAAATCGCTCGCGGTGGGTGAAGGGTTCGTTGAGATAACGGGTGAGTCCGTTTCGGTGTTAACCGACATGGCGTTGCAGTCCGAGGAAATCGATGCCGAAGCGGCGGAAGAAGCAGTGCGTCGGGCGCAGGCCGCGATGAAAGAAGATCACAGCGCGGAAAATCTCGTCGCTATTCAGGCTTCACTGTCGAAGGCGCTGGCGCAGCTGCACGTCAAACGACGGCATCATTAAATCCTATCCGTTAGCTGATCGCCATAAGCGATCAGTTAGGAATTAGGTCTTAAACCAGCACAGCCTCAAGGAGCGACGGGCTCCAGTCCGCCGACTCCGGTCGCCGCAAACAAAATATAAGCGGGACGAATCGCTCCTTTCCTTCCTCCGCCATTGAACGTTAAACGTTGAGCGTCGAACGTTGAGGGTTGAACGTTGAGCGTTGAACGTTTTCCCAATTAATGGGACGAGACGGAGGTCATCCGTCCGCTTAGTTCGTGGCGCATTATGCGTTCGGCGCCTGAACGCCAGTAGTGTGAGATGCCGATCACATTCGTTGGGAGGCGAAGCCGTTAGCTTCCCATGGGAAGGCAGCGCCTCCCGACAGGAGATGTTGAGTCGTGAGGTAGCCGTTGGACGTTTCGCATTCGGTGGGACAGACGCTCCTTTCCTTCCTCTGCCATTGAACGTTGAACGTTAAGCGTTAAGCGTTGAACGTTTTCCCAAATAAGTGGGACGAGACGGAGCTCATCCCTCCGCTTAGTTCGTGGCGCATTATGCGTTGGGCGCCTGAACGTCAATAGTGTGAGATGCCGATCACGTTTGTTGGGGGGAAACTGTTAGCTTCCCCTGGGAAGGCAGCGCCTTCCCCTACAGAAGATGTGGAGTCGTGAGGTAGCCGTTGGACGTTTCGCATTCGATGGGACGAGACGCTCCTTTTTTTCCTCCGCCATTGAACGTTAAACGTCGAACGTTGAACGTTGAACGTTGAGCGTTTTCCCAAATAATGGGACGAGACGGAGCTCATCCCTCCGCTTAGTTCGTGGCGCATTATGCGTTGGGCGCCTGAACGTCAATAGTGTGAGATGCCGATCACATTCGTTGGAGGGGAAGCTGTTATCTTCCCATGGGATGGCAGCGCCTTCCCTACAGAAGATGTGGGGTCGTGAGGTAGCCGTTAGACGTTTCGCATTCGGTGGGACGAGACACTCCTTTCCTTCCTCCGCCATTGAACGTTGAACGTTGAGCGTTGAACGTTTTCCCAATTAATGGGACGAGACGGAGCTCATCCCTCCGCTTAGTTCGTGGCGCATTATGCGTTCGGCGCCTGAATGTCAGTAGTGTGAGATGCCGATCGCATTTGTTGTAAGGGAAGCTGTTATCTTCCCATGAGATGGCAGCGCCTTCCCTACAGAAGATGTTAAGTCGTGAGGTAGCCGTTGCACGTTTCGCATTCGATGGGACGAATCGCCCCTTTTCTTCCTCTGCCATTAAACGTTAAACGTTGAACGTTGAGCGTTGAACGTTTTCCCAATTAATGACACGAGACCCAGCCTTCGCATAAGCTACGATTGCCCGACTGGCACAAACACCCCGTTATCTGCTAGCTTATCGCGGTGCAGGCCCCGGAAACATTCGGAATCATCGCCGGTAACGGTGCTTATCCACGGGAACTCGCCGTTGCCGCCCGAAACGCCGGGGTCAGGAAGATCGTTGCCGCCGCATTCATCAACGAGACCGATCAAACGCTGACCGAACACGTCGATGTCGTCGATTGGATGCGCGTCGGTCAGCTCGGACGATTGTTAAAATATTTTCGGGAGAATTCGGTTCAGCATGCGGTAATGGCAGGCCAAATCGCGCCGGGCAACCTGTTTGACCTGCATCCGGATTGGAAAGCGCTGCTCCTGCTGGCCCGGCTGAAAAAACGCAACGCCGAATCGATTTTCGGGGCAATCGCTAATGAACTGGGCAAAACCGGAATCGAGCTTCTTCCCGCGACTACGTTCCTTCAAGGTGCAATGGCGCCGCGCGAGCTGATTGCTGGCCCACGATTAAGCCGGCGCCAGCAGCTCGACATCGATTTCGGATGGAACATTGCCAAGGAAATCGCCCGGCTCGACGTCGGGCAAACCCTAATTATTAAAAACGGCACTGTGCTTGCTGTCGAGGGCCTCGATGGAACGAACGAAACGATCCGTCGAGGCGGTAAACTTGCGGGCACCGGCGCAACCATGATCAAGGTATCCAAACCCAATCAGGATATGCGTTTCGACGTGCCCGTAATCGGAATCGACACGGTGAAGGTGGCGCACGAAGCCGGTGTGCGCGCGATTGCCGTCGAAGCCGGTTGCACTCTTCTGTTGGAGAAAGCAGCAATACTGGAACACGCAGACCGCTCTCAGATCTCAATTGTTGGCCGCTGATCGCGATGTCCATTCGTACGCGGACTGCGGCGATACTACTGTTTGGTTCCGGCTTTTGTGCGCTGGTTTATCAAACCGCGTGGCTGCGTGATTTCCGTTTAATCTTCGGCGCATCGACCGCTGCGTCCGCGGCGGTGTTAGGCGTATTCATGGCCGGCATCGGATTTGGCGGAATCATCCTTGGTCGTTATTCGGAAAAGCAGACTCGGCCGCTGGCGTTTTACGGAAGATTGGAGCTTTTGATTGCCCTTAGTGCAGCGGTGTCACCTTTGCTGATCGGGGCGGGACGTTATGCCTACGTGGCGCTTGGCGGCACTGCCGCGATGGGAATGTTCGGGGGCACACTGGTGCGATTGCTTCTGGCCGCCGTCGTTTTGGCCATTCCTACATTCTTGATGGGCGGTACGTTGCCGGCAGTCGCCCGAGCGGTTGTGACGCGTGAAGATACCGCGCGCCGCTCTCTCGGAGTTCTTTACGGCGTGAACACGCTCGGTGCCGTGACCGGCGCCCTTGCCGGAACATTTTATCTGTTTGAGAACTTTGGAAATCATCTCAGCCTGTGGTGGGCGGCGATATTGAACACGGCCATAGCCTTGATTGCGTTGCGAGTTTCCCGGTCAGCCACGCCCATCATCATGGCCGAGCCGGAACCGGCTGAATCGGCATCTCCGGAAATAAAATCCAGCGTGAATCCGAAATTCGTATTCACCGCTGCCGCAATTGTCGGGTTCGCGTTTTTCCTGATGGAGATGGTTTGGTATCGGATGCTCGCGCCACTCATGGGCGGATCGACATTTACCTTCGGATTAATCCTGGCGATTGCTTTGTTCGGTATTGGACTTGGCGGCGTGGTTTACGCGTTCTTTGAATTGAAGCGAGCCGCTTCGATTCAGTTTTTTGCACTAACCTGCGCCGCGGAAGCCTTGTTCATCGCGGTGCCGTACGCGCTGGGGGATCGAATCGCGGTGGCGGCGATGTTGTTGCGGCCGTTAGGCACACTGGGTTTTTATGGACATGTCATCGCCTGGTCGGCGCTGTGTTCGATCGTGATTTTCCCGGCAGCGTTCGTTTCGGGACTGCAATTCCCGTTGCTGATCGCACTGCTCGGCAGCGGCAAGAGAGGAATCGCCTCGCAAACCGGCTCGGCTTACGCCTGGAATACGATCGGCGCGTTGGTGGGATCTCTTGCCGGCGGGTTTGGATTCATGCCGATGTTTTCCGCGCCGGGTGTTTGGAGGATGGTGGTGGTTATTCTCGCGGTGCTGGCAATCGTTGCCGCCTGTCTGCCGTCCTCCGCGCCAGGTCGATGGTTTCGAGCTCTGGCTCCGTTAGGCACTGCCGCACTGGCACTCGCGATGCTTGGTGCGGTCGGTCCCACTGCATTTTGGCGCCATAGCCAGATCGGGGTTGGCGCGGTTCACGAGTACCATGCCTCCGCTAACGAGCTCAATGAGCTGATCGCCGGAGTTCGGCGCCGAACGCTTTGGCAGAAAGACGGCCTGGAAAGCAGCGTCGCGGTCGCGAACTCTGACAGCGTCGCTTTTATCGTTAACGGAAAGTCCGATGGGAACGCCAAGGCGGATGCCGGCACGCAGATCATGGCCGGCATGATTGGAGCGACTCTGCATCCGAATCCGGAGAAGGCGATGGTGATCGGGCTGGGGACGGGTAGCACCGCCGGTTGGCTGGCGGCAATTCCATCGATGGAAAAAGTAGACGTGATCGAGCTCGAGCGCAGCATTCTCAAAGTAGCCGAAATGTGCGCGCCGGTGAATCAACATGCGCTCGATAATCCGAAGCTACATGTGATCATCGGTGACGGTCGGGAACATCTTCTGACGAACCGCGACCGCTACGACCTCATTGTTTCCGAGCCTTCGAATCCCTATCGAGCTGGGGTCGCCAGTTTGTTCACCCGGGAGTTTTATCAATCGGTCGAACATCGGCTTCGCCCAGGCGGACTTTTCCTCCAATGGGTCCAGGCCTACGATGTAGACGATCGAACGATTGAAACTTTCTATCGGACGCTCGGATCAGTGTTCGGAACGATCGAGTCCTGGCAAACTCAGGAAGGCGATTTGCTGTTGATGGCCTCGCGCGAGCCGATGCGGTATGATGTGACCGCGCTTCGTGCGCGTTTGCAACAGGAACCGTTCAAGAGCGCCCTGATAGCGGCGTGGCAGGGAATGGGTGCGGAGGACTTTCTCGCGCGCTACATCGGCGATGCAAACGTGGCGCGAGCGCTTCAGAACCTTCAGCCGTGGCCGCTGAACACGGACGATCGCACCGTCATCGAATTTGCCCTGGCTCGGAGTCTGAGCACGGCCAATGGGTTCCGGCTCGCAACGCTTCGCGACAGCGCTCATGTCGCCGGCTGCGATCGACCTAATGTAACCAATGGCGAAGTAGACTGGAACCGGGTGGACGAAGCGAAGCTATCCGTTTTCGCGATGTTAGGCCGGCCCGGCGAAACGAACTCCGGTGACCTGGGACAACAACGGGCCCGGGCTGCCGCAATGACCGCGTTCATGACCGGAGATCTGACTCGAGCCCGGCAGGCATGGAGTTCGCAATCGCAGGAACCAGTCACTCTTCCGGAGATCACGATGGTGGCGCAGTTCCTGGCGGAAGAGGGTGATAAACGGGCGTTGTCCTATATTGAAGCGCTGAGCAAATTCCGGCCGGCAGACGCCGAAGGGATCCGGGCCGGTCTTGCCTATCAACAGCGAAATAAGTCCGAGGCAATCGATCACCTGCTGAATTTTTTCGAAATGGCTCACAACGATCCCTGGATCGACCGCGACGTGATCAGCCGTTCGATGAATCGCGCCGAAGCGATCGCGAAATCGGACGGATCGCGAGATTCGGCCGAGCGGTTCTATGAAGCGTTAAAAACACGGTTATGTGTTTGGAACGCGGATACCGAACGGGTGATTAAGCTATTGTCGCTCAGTCGTTACCTCGATGGTTCGAGCGCGGGAAGGTACACCGCGAACGCGGTGGAAACGGTCGAGCCGAATCTTTTCTGGACCCGGAGCTTTCTCGAGATGCGAAACAATGCGTATCGCGCGACGCAGAACCGCAAAGCAGTCGAAGCCGCGACCGATTTGGACCAGTTCATGAACAACGAAGCGTTCACCGCCGATTCTGCCGCGGTCACGAAAGTGCTGAAAGCGCAGGCGCAGGGCGGTACCGCTTATGCCACCGAGAGGCCGACGGGTCATGCCCGCGGAGCAAGGTAGCGAAACAAGCCCTCAAGGAGCGGCGAGCTGGAGATCGCCGCTCCTTGGGGGCTCCGTCAGCCTAACGTTTGACCTTCTTGCTCACCGTCATTGCGATCGAGAGCACGGCATAAAACAACAGTACCGCCGCAAGCGGCACCAGCCAGATGCCCAGACCTGGATCGCCGCCGTAGGTCACGACACCGCCAAGGAAGAAGCCTAACGGAAAAAGGATGCCTGACCAGATCAAGCTCGTGGCGACAAACGGGCGAAAATCGAAATCTTTGAAATGCCGGGCGGTTAGGCCGGCCGCGATATTTACCACCGCCAATGCGGTGCCGTGGGCATGAGCCAGGGTGAACATCAACCGGCGCATATCGTTGCCAACGTCCACATACCAGCCCAGCTTGACGCCGTGCATCGTTTCGAGCGCTCCGCCTAACGAAAGGAAGATCAACAGCGACCACCAGCCAAACCGCAGATTTCGATCCGAGTTTTTCACGGTTGCGTTGTTCTTATCCTAGATAACTCTCGACCAAAGCGAAGCGTTCTCTCAACTCTCAACCGCTCTATTCAGCAAGGATTATCGGTTTTTCGTCCCGCGCGCTCCGGAGTCGCTTGAACGTCGGGCTATCCGGCCGGCCGGTCTCGTCCACTACCGTGGCCGGAGCAAAAACCGGCTTTTCCGTTCTCACTCGAGCCGACCATTTTTCCAATGCTCCTCCAGCCGCCCGGGCTACTTCATCGTCGTCCGCGCTGTATGCAAAGGAAAAATCTTCAAAACCCGGCAACGTTTGAAGAGATTTCCAGGCATCGAATCGTACGGCGGCGTATCGATCGGTTAGGGCATAGATCAGGTATGGATACATCCAATCGCGCCCGGATGCCTCCTGCGCCGGTTTCCAGCCCATCCCCCACGCAATCAAGGCGCGCTGGCCGGCATCGCCTTTGACGATCCATTGCACTGCCGCGGAAATATTTCGATCGTCTTCAGACAAGGTTCGCTCGGGTTGATTATACCATTTGTGCAGTGTCTGGGATGTCCAGGCGAGGGTTTGATTCAGGTGACACAGGTTGCACGCGTTTGGTCGTCCATGATCGACGCTCTCTTTGACCGTTGGAACGGACACCTGGTGGCTGCGCATTGCGCGTAACAATCCAAATGTCGTGCGCGGCATGTGACAATTGTAACAGCGGCTGCCCGGGCTGTCGGCTGCGTGATGGGTATGGGCAGTGATGTTTTGTCTCATCGTTTGATGACATTGCAGGCACGCTTCGTCGGAATCCATTTTCGGTTTCAGCTGGTCGCCCTGCGCCCATCGTTGCAGTGACACCTGTTGAAGATTGTCGGGATGCATTTCGTGGCAGGACACACACGAAAAATTTCCGCCCCGAAAACAGGGTGACGCCTCGACCCCGTTAAATTCTCGACCCGTTACCCGGATCATGCCGTCGCTCCAGAACCGGTTGGTGTAATAATCGGGCTCGGTCTGACGGATGAAGTCTTTTTGCTGACGATGATCGGCCGATTCCGGCTGAACGACGAATCGTTGCGCCAGGTCGGTATCGCCGGACCGAAATTTTCGCCCATGCCGATTGAAATCGATCTTGTTAGGCATATCGTTGAATGCCCAGACGCTATGGCATTGACCACAGGCCAGGGCGGATTCCGGCCCTTTTAGTTTCGCGGGGTTTGCCATTGTCGAATCGGTCTTGGTGGTCAGATGCAGTTTGAACCGGCGCAACGGATCGTGATTCAACGCGATATGTTCCTTGCCTTCGCTGTGGCAGGCTTCGCAGGCGATTCCGAACTCGGCGACTTGCGAATCCCACCGATTCTCTTTGACGAAACGGGACTGCCCCTGGGTCACATGACAATCCATGCAGGCGCCGTTCCACGCGCCTATCGAGTAGTACTCCTTCAATTCCGGCGGGATTAGGAATGTTTCACTGACCGGCGCCCAGATCTTCTCTCGGACAATGTAGGCGAGGGGAAACTGTTCGAGGGTTCGGCCCTGCCCGGTCTCGGTCCAAAGGATCTGAAGATTATGCGACCCGGTGAGCAGGACGATCTCTCGCCGCGGTCCGTAGGGTGAGTCGCCTAACGGCCGGTCGCGGCTGAAATATTTGTCTCCCTCGCGCTCCAGTTTGTATTGCCGCCCATTAAACGCGAGCTCGAGGTCGTCGCGAGCGCCGAGAACTTTGTCTGCGCTCGCTACCTGCGTCATGGTGCGATGAAACGAAGCGTGCCAGCTCGCGTAGTTTCCCGGATGACACGACCGGCATGCGGATGAAGTGGTATAATTGGATGTTTGGCTGGCGATCGGACGATTATCCGGCTGGATCTTCTCGCGCTCGGATTCGCGCAGCGAAACCAACGTCAAAACGCAGCCACCCGCGATCGCCGCGCCGAGAACGAACCCCGGCCAAATGGGGCGAGAAGGTCTCACGCCTTTTTGGTTCCCAAGTTGTTACTGGAAACGCAAGTCTTTTGCGCAGGACGGAGGACGGGCACCCCTGCGCCACGCACCGGCGTGGAACGCCGGTTTTTTGCGCCGGTCGCGAGCCGCGATCGGTAACTTGGATTTGTAGGGGAAGCTGTTAGCTTCCCGCATCTCCCGCTGGGAAACAGACTGCTTCCCCTACAGAAGCATCAAACGATTCGCGCCTCCTACGCGCCCACTTTGAAATCGACCGAATACTGCATGTTATCCCAGGTGACCTTCAATGTGCCCCCGCCGGCCGGATTTTTATCGATCGCGATCGTCAACTGGTCCGTCGCGGTGCCCGCGGGTTCGCCTTTCATGTCGACGCGAACCAGGTCCTGTTTCTCGTCATACTTTGTTCCCCACTGACCAGTCTGCTTGTTCACGATCAACGTGCCTGCCTTGTCGCTGGTTGGCATCATGAATAACGAATACGTTCCGGCCGGAATCGATTTTCCGCCGAGAGTGATCGGTTGCTGCGTGGTTAGCAGTGTCGCTTCGTCCGCCCCCAGCCGCCACGGCTTGTTGAACGGAACGAGCGTTCCCCAAATCTTTCGTTTTTCGCCGGTCTTCGGGTCCTTGGTGTAGGGCCGTCCGTAAACGATCGTCATCTCGTTACCGTCAATGTTCGCCTTCACCGTGTCATGCGGGCTGACGCGGGACTTGTTCTGCGCGTGAAATGACGGAGTGACCGCCAACATCGCGGTCAATGCCAGAGCTGAAGCAGTAAGTTTGTTCATAGGATCGTGAAACATTCTCCGGTCTCGAACTGAGTCCACCGAAAAATCCGATGAATCCGGTCATTTTTCGACAATGCGCTGGCGTTCTGCTTTCGGTTCAACTAGTTATGTTCGCTTCAAAACCCACCTGACATCATGAAACCGAATACCAAATCCTTGTTAGCATTCTCGACTGCCGTTGCGCTGGTGTTGGGCGCAGCTTCGCGTGTCCATTCCCAGACCGAACTCGATCTTCCGCAGGCGAGCCAGGCGGCTCAGGTGAAACAGCGGTTAGGGGTCACCGACATCACGATTAATTATCATCGACCGATGGTGAACAATCGCAAAATCTGGGGCGCGCTGGTTCCCTACGACAAGGTGTGGCGCGCGGGCGCGAACGAAAACACCACGATTGAATTCAGCACGCCGGTTTCAATTGAAGGAAAACCGTTGCCGGCCGGAACCTATGGATTGCATATGATCCCCGGCGCTGACAAGTGGACCGTGATCTTTTCGAAAATGGCGGTGGCATGGGGCAGTTACACCTACAATCAAAGCGAAGATGCGTTACGAGTAGACGTGAAACCGCGGCCTAACGAAATGGAAGAGGCCCTGGAGTACGAATTTGAAAATCTCACGCCGGATTCTGTTGACGTAACCATGAAGTGGGAAAAAGTCGCGGTCCCGTTCAAGGTATCGGTAAGCGACACCGACAGCGTGCTTCCCGCGATCCGGAATCAGATGCGCGGCCGGTATCAGTATTCATGGACTCCTCCGGAAGAAGCAGCTCAATATTGTCTGAACAAAAAAATAAATCTCGATGAGGCGTTGAAGTGGGCCGAGCTGTCGATTCAAAACGAAGAGCGTTTCGAAAATCTCACCACCAAAGCCGATATCCTCCAGGCGCTAAATCGCACCGACGAGGCCACGAAGGTCCGGGATCATGCGATGCAGCTCGCGACGCCGATTCAATTGTATTCGCAAGCACGGCAGTTGCAGGGCCAGAAAAAGAGCGATGAAGCGATGAACATCTTCAAGGACGTGGCCAAACGCGATCCGCAAGGCATCTATGGCCATCTGGCTTCGGCTCGGCTGAAATCGGCCGCGGGCGATTTCGATGGCGCACTTGTTGAAGCGAAGGCCGCCGAAGCCGCTGCGCCGCTCGATGCGCAAAAACAAAATATCCGAACATTGGAAAACCGGCTCCAGCAAAAGCAGGACATCAATAAGTAAATCGGTAAAAGCCGGGCTGTGGGGCGCGGCCCGAAATTTTCGCGTTCTGTCGCGGAATTACTCGCGTCCGTGCCCGGCCTCTCTACCGTCCGCTGATGCGTTTAGGGTTACGACGTAATATCCTGGCCTTGTCGTTGGGAATCGCCATATCGAGTGGGGCGGCGGCGGCGGACGATCCGGTTCCCATGCCGAAGCCAATGAACGGGGCCGAACTGGAGTTGGCCATTCAGAAGCTGAACGTCCTTGGGCGTGTACTCTATATCGCGGCACATCCGGACGACGAAAACACAAACCTGATGGCGCTGTGGTCGAACGGTGCCCTTTATGACACGGCGTATTTGTCCGTGACCCGCGGCGATGGCGGTCAAAACCTGCTTGGACCCGAGCTTCGCGAACGTCTCGGCGTTATCCGCACCCGCGAACTTCTTGCCGCGCGCGACATCGATCACGCCCGGCAGTTTTTCACGCGCGCGGTCGACTTCGGATTTTCCAAAAGCGCCGATGAGACGCTTCGCATCTGGGATCGCGACAAGATTCTCTCCGACATCGTGTGGGTGATCCGCAAGTTCCGACCGGACATTTTGGTCACGCGGTTTAGTCCGGAGGACACGATAACGCACGGACATCACACCGCTTCGGCGATTTTGGCCAGGGAAGCATTCAAAGCAGCCGCTGATCCAAGGCGTTTCCCCGAGCAACTTAAATACGTGAAAGTTTGGCAGCCTACCCGGATCGTCTGGAACACTTCGCCGTTCTTTTTCCAAAATCGAAATATTCCTTTTGATCCGGCCGGCCTAACGGTGCTCGAAGCGGGCGGCTTCAATCCGCTCCTGGGGAAAGCATTCACCGAAATCGCGGCAGCGGCCTTGAGCATGCACAAAAGCCAGGGCGTAGGTAGTCCACCGCGCCGGGGCGCCCGCAAAGAGTATTTCAAGCTGCTGGATGGCAAGCCGATGACGAACGGCCTGTTCGATGACATCGATACGACCTGGAGACGAGTCCCTCAGTCTAACGAAATCGCAGCGCAGGTCCGGGATATCATCGCAACGTTCGCCCCGGCGAATCCGGCAGGGTCCGTCGACAAACTTTTTGGATTGCGAAAGTCGCTGGAAGGAATGGACGACCCCTGGGCAGTGATGAAACGCGCGGAAGTCGACTCTTTGATCGCGGCATGCAGTTCGCTTTATCTCGAAAGCGCGGCAACGATCCCGGCGGTATCGACTAACCAACCGCTTCCGATCAAGTTCGAGGCGATCAATCGTTCATCGGTGCCGATTAAGCTGGTGAGCGTGCGCGCTCCGGTTTCCGAGGAAAATCTCCAACTGGATGTGCCGCTTGCTCGCGATCAATTCTTCACCAAAGACCTCGGGCCTACGGTTCCGCCGACCGCGCCATACTCCCAGCCTTACTGGCTCCGAAAACCGGCCACGGTTGGCACATTTACCGTGGACGATCAGCAGTTGATTGGTCTCGCGGAAAATCCTCCCACCTTTCCCATTGAAGCGACGCTGGATATCGCCGGCCACGAACTTCATTACCTGCTGGACACGAAATTCCGGGATGTCGATCCGATTGCCGGCGAAGTGCATCAGGCCCTGGTGGTCGCGCCGCCAGTGTTCGTTAACCTGCCAAACACCGCATTCGTGTTTCCCGATCAGAAATCAAAACGGGTCACGGTGCGGGTGAGTTCCTCGACGAACCCGGTCCAAGGCGCCGTCCGGCTGGATCTTCCTAACGGATGGAAGGTTTCTCCCGGTTCGGTTCAAGTCGAGTTGAAAGCGGCTAACAACCAGGCCTTCGCTGATTTCACGGTTACGCCGCCGGCCGGAGCGGGCGAGGGGACATTGCGGGCCGTCGTCTCGACCAACGGTCGCGATTATTCTTTCGCAAGGGAACAGATCTCCTATCCGCACATTGGGGTGCACGTCCTGATGCCGCCGGCCGAAGCCAAATTGGTTCGGGCGGATATCCAGAAACGGGGCGAGTCAATCGGCTACATCATTGGCGCGGGCGACGATGTTCCGCAAAGCCTGGAACAGATCGGTTACAATGTCCGGGTTCTCGATCCGGCCACGGTCACGCCGGAAAGCCTGTCGCAATACGATGCGGTGGTGCTGGGAATCCGCGCCTATAACACCCTGGACCGGATCGTTGATTTGCAGGCGAAATTGCTCGCCTACGTTCAGGCGGGCGGAGTGGTGATTTCCCAATATAACACCACTGCCGACCTGAAAACGAAGGATATCGGCCCGTATCCGTTCGAGCTTTCCCGAGACCGGGTGACGGATGAAACCGCCGATGTTCGGATTCTCGCTCCGGATCATCCGGTGATGAACACACCTAACAAGATTACCGCCGCCGACTTTAAAGGATGGGTGCAGGAGCGCGGTTTGTATTTTGCCGATAAATGGGATTCGCAATGGACACCGGTCCTCTCGTCTAACGATCCCGGCGAAAAACCGCGAGATGGCGGTTTGTTGATTGCCAGGTCCGGCAAAGGATACTTCGTTTATACCGGTTACGCCTGGTTCCGGCAACTGCCCGCCGGCGTGCCCGGCGCCTATCGAATATTCGCGAACCTGGTTTCGTTGCGTGATTCGAAATGAATACTAACGATCGCGCCCCGTTATTTGGAAGCTGGCGGAGAGCCTACTGGGCCGCGCTGGGTTTGTTCGCGCTCGAGGTCGTGCTGCTCTACGCGTTTACTGTTCGGTTTTCGTGAACCGTCTCGATTATTTCGTTCTAATCGCGACGATCCTGGCGATACCGCTTTATGGTCTTTGGCGGACTCGAGGTCGAGAAACGCTCGGCCACTATCTGAAAGGAGACGAGAGCATTCGTTGGGCAACGATCGGACTGTCGGTGCTCGCGACCCAGGCCGGCCCGATCACATTTCTATCGATGCCGGGCCAGGCGTATGAAAGCGGAATTGGTTTTGTGCAGAACTATTTCGGGCAACCGTTTGCGCTGATCACGGTGTGCGCGATTTTCGTCCCGATCTTTCAACGCCTCAAGGTTTACACCGCCTATGAATATCTCGGCCAGCGGTTCGATCAGAAGACACGGCTGCTGGGGGCGTTTCTGTTTTTGATTCAGCGTGGACTCGCTGCCGGGATTACGCTGTATGCGCCGGCGATCATCCTTTCAGCCCTGCTCGGCTGGCAGTTGAATCTGACCATCTGGCTGGCCGGCGGACTGGTGATTGCCTACACCGCGTTCGGCGGGACCAAGATCGTGAGCATCACCCAGCGATACCAAATCCTGATTATCCTCGCCGGGATGGCCCTGGCTTTCGGCATTGCGGTTTACCGGTTGCCTAACAATCTCACGTTTCATGGGGCGTTATCGATTGCCGGCAAAATGGGCAAATTGCAGGCGGTCGACTTTTCGCTCGATCCCGACCGGCGCTACACCTTCTGGTCCGGAATTTTCGGCGGATTTTTCCTCGCCCTTTCCTACTTCGGCGCGGACCAGTCGCAGGTGCAAAGATACCTTGCCGGAGGATCGCTCACCGCGAGCCGGTTTGGTCTTCTATTCAATTCGGTATTCAAGGTGCCGATGCAGTTTCTCATTTTGCTTCTCGGGGCGATGGTGTTCTTGTTCTATCAATTCGAAAAACCGCCGATCCTGTTCGATCAGCCGGCGTATCAGCGGGCGATCACTTTGGGACACGGGCCCGAGCTCGAACAATTACAAAGCCGGTTCGATGACGTCTTTGCGCGAAAACGGAGTGTGCTTAACAACTCTCCGGACGCATTGCCGGCCGGGCAACTTCGACAAATGGACGCGGAAGCACGCCAGATCCGCGACCAAGCCAGAAGTGTCCTTGAAAAAGCGGGCGCGAATCCGCGAAGCAAGGATTCAGACTACGTTTTTATCACATTTGTGCTGCAACATCTTCCGCATGGCGTGGTCGGACTTCTCATCGCTGTGATTCTGTGCGCAACGATGTCGGCAATGGCAGCCACGCTAAACGCGTTGGGGTCAACCACTGCCGTTGATTTTTATCGCCCCCTGATTCGGCCGAATGCGCCGGACCATCATTATGTCGTTGCCGCGGAAATGGCCACGATCGGGTGGGGACTGATCGCAATCGGAGTGGCGTCATTCGCTAACCTTGTCGAAAACCTGATCGAAGCCGGGAATATTCTCGGTTCGCTTTTCTATGGCAGCGTGCTCGGCCTTTTCCTGGTTGCGTTTTTTCTTCGAAACGTGCGCGGGTCAGCGGTCTTTTTCGCCGGGGTTCTGGCCCAGGCCCTCGTCCTGATATTTTTCTGGACGCTGCCGATCAGTTATCTTTGGTACAACCTGATCGGATGCGCGGCGGTAATTGTGTTTAGCCTGGCGCTGCAATACACGGTGTTTGCGACATCCAATGTTTAAATGAAATGAAGTCACGTGTGGGAATCTAAGCATCCAAACGGTGTCATCCTCAGCGCGGTCGAAGGACCTCTTGCCACTTGGGTGACGGTCCCGCGTTGGTGAGGTTCCTCGACTCCGCTGGGAATGACATAGCTATGTGCTCGGGCAATGATATCCCGAAGTTGCTTCGAACAGGCCGGCGGGCGCTTTCATTTAATAACCTCTGATCCATCGCAATGAGCGAACCCGTCATCTGTTTCGGCCAGCAACCATGCGGGTTTTTCCCGAAACGATTTCTTTACTCGAAGATTATCACCGCCCGCCAGCTTCAGAAGGAAATCGGCGGTGAGATCGTGTTCTTCTTTCACGACAGCGATCATGATCCTCGTGAAACGTTAACCGTTCTGACCGATCGCCATTCGGGCAAGGAGATGCATCTGAATTTCCAGTTCGCGAATAAGATCCAGAAGCAGTTTTCTCCCCTTTATGCCAAACAGATTGCGCCCGACTGGCACCCCAAAATGGCGCGACAACTCCCTAACTATGTCGGTTCGGAGCTGGTGAAGAAGTTTGAGGCGGCAGTCTGTCAGAACCCGGCCGATTTCTGCCTGAAGATGTACCAGCAAATGGGTTTGCTGGAAGGAATTCGGGTCGCCCGATCGAGCGATCCCAGCTTCCGCGAACGGGCTGTTCCAGTGGACGACTATTTCGTCGATGTGGAATGGGAAGGCGAAAAGGTGCGGGCGCGCTGCCGCGACGGCAAACTACTGCTGCACAAAGGCGCGGACAAATTCATCGATGTGCCGTGGCAGCAATTCGATTCCACCCAGATCAGCCCGACGCGTGATACCCGGCTCCGTTGGATGCAGTCGGTGATCCGGTGTACCCACTACGTGGCGGGCGCGGGCGAGCGACAATATCTGAACGAAGCGGACGCGCCGGGCGTCACATTTGTGCCGCGCATGGATATTTCCGAGTCGGACAAAGCGTATACAGGTGATGAGAAGTGAGAGGTGAAAGGGAGAACTGGAGCGCGGCTGCCGGGCAACAGTATGAAAACGCTGTGACATGGAAACGCGTTCACTGAGAATTGGTATTACCTGTTTTCCGCTCATCGGCGGCAGCGGAATTCTGGCGACCGCGCTGGGGATGGAGCTTGCTGCTCGGAATCACGAAGTGCATTTCTTCAGCTATGCCAGGCCGGTTAGGCTGGATTTGACGGCGCCGCGGATCCATTTTCACGAAGTAACGGTGGGCGAGCACAGCGTGTTTCCCTGTCCTGATTATACTTTGCCGCTCGCGGTGATGATGGCCGAGGTCGGCTCGGCGGAGCGACTCGATCTGTTCCATGTGCATTACGCAGTTCCGCACGCCACCGCCGCGTTTTTGGCGGCAGAAATGATTGGGTGTTCGGCACCGAAGATCGTGACCACGCTTCATGGCACCGACACCACATTGCTCGGACCAAATCCGCAATATCGTTCCGCGATTGCCCACGCGCTCACTCACTCCGATGCAGTGACGACCGTCTCGGAAAGTTTGCGCGAGCAAACCGTTCACACGTTTCAACTCAAACGGCCAATCGATGTTATCGCGAACTTCTTCACCCCGGGGCGGCCGACGCGGACGCGAGCGGAGATTCGGCAAAAACTCGGCCTAACTGATGGGGAATTTCTGGTATTGCACATGTCGAATTTGCGACCGACAAAACGGATCGATCTTTTGCTCCGAATCATCGCGGAAATGCGGCAGCGGGAGCGGGTGCGGCTGCTGGTCCTTGCCGGCAGTTCTTTCGATCCCTATGAGTCACTGGTCGATCAGCTTCGCATCCGGCAGAATGTGATCGTTCAGACGGCGGTAGAGCCGGTGGAAAACTACCTGGTTGGAGCGGATGCCGGCCTTTACACATCCGAAGTCGAAAGCTTCGGCCTGAGTATTTTGGAATCGATGTTTTTCGCCAAACCGGTGGTTGCGTTTCGGGTAGGCGGAATTCCGGAAGTGTTGGGAGACGCCGGATCACTGCATGACTTCGGAGACGTTGGTGGAATGGCGCAAGCGCTGGATGAATTGATTGAGTCGCCGGCGAAAGCGTCCGTGTTGGGCGAACGCGCTCGAGATCGAGCCTGTTCCAATTTCACCGCGGAAGAAGCGGTGCCGCTTTACGAAGCGGTTTATCGGCGAGTGTTGGCGCTGTAGGGGCGGTCTACGAGCGCCGCACGATTCCATCGGCCTACGAAACACAGGAAATGATACGAAGCGTTAAGAGCCGGCCGACTCTCTTCTGCTCAATCGGGAATTTCGGAAAACTGGCGGTTTCTGTGTTTTTACGCGCTCATCGATCATAATGCGACGGTCATAGACCGCCGCTACAGAGGCGAAACTCGCGGTTGCAAATCGCTGGCTAACACCCGAAAATCCGCTGTTATTCCGGGGTCTTAGCTCAGTTGGTAGAGCGCCTCAATGGCATTGAGGAGGTCAGGGGTTCGAATCCCCTAGGCTCCATTTCATTGAGCGAAGCGAACAAGACATCGGGAAGGGGATGCAGAACTTGTTCGACTGGTGGGGCGCGAAGCGCCAGGGTTCGAAGCGAAGCTCACAAGCCAGAGGCGAGCATCCGCGCAGCCAATCCCCTAGGCTCCATTTCATTGAGCGAAGCCGGAGGCGGTGCGCCCGCCCTACAACCGCTTTTGCCAACTCGCACAGCTGTTGTAGGGCAAGCGCTCCGCTTGCCGTTAACTCTACAATGTCGCCTGGAGCAACACGTTCCCGTTGCGATCAACCACCGCGACGGATGTAACACCAGCCAGGGTGACTCCGCTCGTGATCGTGCCGGTCTTGCCCTGGGGAGAAAGTTTCACGTTAAGATCGCCGGTCTTGTTGGTGTGCGAATTCTTTACCGGGGCGCCATTCACGGTGATCACGACCTGGGCGTTGGCGGGCAACCCGTGCCCGTTAAGCTGAAGCGAGCCTTTCACTCGACCCCGTGACAGAAATCCGTTAACCGACACACTGCCGGTGGCGTTAGGATTTCCGGCTCCGGCGGTGAGTTGCGCCGTTAAACTGATGTTCATGCTGCTCGCAGTGGTTAGGTTGCTGAGATCGACCGTGAATAGAACCAGGCCGTTTACCCCGGTGATTGTTACCGTGGAAACATCGGTGGGATCGAGGTTTGCCGGGAAGGGAGTGCCGTCGTGCCCTAATTCCAATTCGCCTTCGCCTTCGTTGTCTACGGTTAGGGTGCCGAGGACAACTGTGCTGGCATCGGACTTCAGCGTGGCGCTCACCGAGTAGGTGCCTGGAGGCAGGTTTTTAGTTTTGACTTCCAACTCCGCCGCGGTGGTGCCGTTTTCGTTCTCCGCTTCGAATGAAAGCCTCGCCGACGAGCCGGCCGGCGCGTCAGCCGTCGGCATCATGGACAGTTCGATCTCAAACAGGTGTTCGTCGTCGTTGTTGCCACCGTCGTGACCGCCTCGTCCGCGATTTTGGTCGGCTGATGCGATCGCAACGGAGAGAACGGCGCTGACTGCGGCGATTAGGAAGATACTGGGGATTACAGTGATTGGTCTGTTCATATCCGCTCTATCCAGCAAGATCTGAACGGTCGCGAACGCCCAAAGGTAACTGCGCTGTTACCATGTCGGGCTGGTGGCTTTCGATTTTTCGCGCTGCCTGCTAAGGTATCTTATGAGAGCATCGGCGCTGGTCAGTGTTTCCCTGCTGCTCGGCCTCAGCGCGGGCGAAAGTCTGTCGCAAGGCACGATCGAAGGCCAGGTCGAGCTGCCTAAACGACGGACCGCTCCGGTCGCAGCCCAACGCTACGAGATTGTGTCTAATCACGGGATTCTGGCGACCAGTCCGCCACTTGCCGTGGTCTATTTGGAAGCGCCATCGTCCGGGCATGCAACCGGCGTCACCAAACAAGTCGCCCAGGAGAATCTCGCATTCGTCCCGGCTTTGCTACCTGTGCAGACAGGCACAAAAGTGGAGTTTCCGAACCACGATGACACCTACCATAACGTGTTTTCCTATTCTCCGGCGAAACGCTTCGATCTCGGTCGTTACCGTCCGAATGAACAACCCGTGCCGTTCCAGGTTTTCGATACTCCCGGATTGGTCACTCTTCGATGCGATATTCACGAACACATGCGGGGACTCATTCTTGTGCTCAACACGCCCCATTTTACGGTCACGGGTGACGACGGGCACTTTCGCCTGACGAACCTTCCCGCCGGTCAGCACGTGCTCAAAGCGTGGATCGATAGCAAAACCTTACGGGAAAAATCGGTTCACATTTCGGCCGGCGAAACTCTTCATACTGATTTGCCGTGACCGCTGCGTCTCAGGTGACGTCGACGACCGGCGCAGCCTCCTTCCGTAGCAAACTCGCGATCACTATTATGCTGGTGATCGCGGTTCTTACGCTGATCGGCCTTTACCTTGGGCAGCGACAGGTGACCGCCGAGGCTCGCCGCGGCATGGAACAGGATTTCCAGACGCAGCTTCAATCGTTGCATGAACAGCAAAGCGTTCGTAACCGCGCCCTAACCGAACGGTGCCGGATCCTGGTGTCCAAGCCCCGGATTCACGCTGCGCTCGAAGACAACGCCCTCGATCTGTTGTATCCCAGCGCCAAAGAGGAGCTACGCGATTTGATGCATCCGGAAGCTCCTGCCCAGGAACCGTCGGATGCTGATCTTCATGCCCAGTTTTGCCGTTTCCTCGACAGTAGCGGTGCGGTGCTTCGGCCAGCCGACCCAGGAGATGTAGGATATCTCTCGGCCGAGGCCGAAGCCGCGCTTTCGATGAAGATGCTGCCGGCGTCGCAGCAGCTCGGTTACCTGTTGCGATCAGCGCCCGAAGGAGAGGTCATCGACGAAGTTGTGGCGGCCCCGATTTTCTCGACCGAGACCGGAGAGTTGATTTCGGCGCTGGTTGTCGGGTTCAAGCCACTGGAGCTGCGCTCGAATCCGAATCGTTCTGGCCTAACAAGCGGCATCTGGGTGAACGGCTACCTTCATATCCCGTCGCTGTCACCTCCGTCCCGTGACGATCTGTCGGCGAAGATTACTGATGCGCTCCACCGCAGCAGGGAATCGAAAGGTAATTTCATTACCGATGTCAGCGGCGTGCGCCACCTGCTCTTTTACAATCGCCTGAATCCGGGCTCGGTTTATCCAGCAGCCTACGAGGTGTCCATCTACTCGTTGACCGCGTACGAACAACGGCTGAAGCGGGTTCTCTGGAAGATTGGCCTAACTGGCTTTTTCCTTTTGGCGCTGGGATTCGCCGCCAGCCGCTTGATTGCGGCCCGGCTGGCGGCGCCGGTTGCCGACCTTGAAGCGACATCGCGCCGGAATTGGACTGAACGCAAACGGGCCGAGGCCGCGCTCGAGTCTACCAGCGAAGAACTGGAGCGGACCGCGCGTTATTCGGCGGACGCGTCGCATCAGTTGAAGAGCCCCGTGACCATTCTTCGGGCGGGACTGGATATGCTGCTTAAGCGAGAAGACCTCCCGGCCGATGTCTACGAAGAACTCTCCCACATGCTCCATCAAACCTACCGGTTAACCGGCGTAATCGACGACCTGCTGCTGCTGGCGCGAATGGACGCGGGGAGCGTGAAGATCGCGGCCGAGCCGGTGGATCTTGGGGAAGTGATCGAAGAATGGCTGGATGATCTGAGCGCGATGCCGGAAGCTCGAGACATCCAAACCGAGTGTCGATTACCGCCCCGGCTGCACATCTCCGGCGAAAAACGTTACACCTCGTTGATCGTCCAAAACCTGCTCGAAAACGCGCGCAAGTACAACCGGCCGGGCGGCAGGATTGAAATCTCCGCGGGTAACAGCGACGGCGTGATCAGGATGACGATTGGCAACACCGGCGAACCCATTCCGGAACAGTTACAGCGTACTCTGTTCGAGCGTTTTCATCGCGGCCAACACAAAGGCATTTCCGGACACGGCCTGGGATTGAATCTGGCGCGCGAATTATCGCGGCTCCACGGCGGAAGCCTTCGCCTGGTGCGATCAGAAAGTGACTGGACCGAATTCGAAGTCGTTTTTCAAGCTGCCCATTCTAATTAGGTTTCATCGATCGCAGTGAAGCTGGCGTTTTTCTCCATTTTTCTATTGCTAACGGCTGTAGCCGGGGCGCAGGAATTTCTCGATCGGTTAGATGATAATCTCACCATCTCTGCGTTCGACGATAAGGTGCGCGCGCGATTTAGCGGGACCATCGATCTCGAGTTATATCATTTTAGCCAACCGCCTCCGGGGTTGATCGACAGCGGCGATAACTTCCTATTCAACCCGAGACTAACGCTATTCCTGGACGCCCAGGCCGGATCGTGGCTTTATGTGTTCGCCCAGGCGCGGTTCGACCGCGGGTTTGATCCGACCAACCAGGGGATCGATGCCCGGATGGATGAGTATGCCATGCGGGTTACGCCGTGGGAGGGCTGGCCATCCATCCAGCTCGGAAAATTTGCAACCGTGGTGGGCAACTTTGCGCCGCGTCATTTATCCTGGGAAAATCCGTTCGTGACCGCGCCGCTCGTTTACGAAAACCCAACCGGGCTGAAAGATGAAACGGGCTACATCGTTAGGGATTTTAACCGGGCTCTTGGACACGACAAATACGAGCTGATACCGGTGGTCTGGGGGCCAAGTTACGCCAGTGGCGTTTCTGTTTTCGGGCGGCTCGGATCATTTGATTATGCCGCGGAAATCAAGAATCGATCGCTCTCCTCCCGTCCCGAAACGTGGGATGTAACAAGTTACGGATTCGACAACCCCACTTACAGTGCGCGGTTGGGGTTTCGTCCGAACCAAATGTGGAACTTCGGATTCTCGATGAGTGAAGGCGCCTACTTGCTTTCGGAGGCGGAACGCTATCTGCCGAGAGGCAGCGACGTCGGGGATTTCCACGAACGACTCCTTGGCCAGGACATCAGTTTCGCCTGGCATCATATCCAGGTTTGGGCTGAAGTTTATGAAACGAAATTCGATGTCCCCGCGATGGGCGACGCGGGGACGGTTGCCTGGTATATCGAGGCAAAATACAAGTTCAGTCCACAATTCTTCGCGGCTCTGCGCTGGAACCAGCAATTCTTTGGGACCACCGATCGACCCGGTCCTCGGGCGTCGTTAGGCGCGGATCTAAATCGGATCGAGGCTGCCGCTACCTATCGTTTTACCGAGCACACCCAAGTGAAACTCCAGTACAGTTATCAATACGAGACCGGTTCGGGCGACCGGGATAACCATCTGCTGGCGCTGCAATTCACAACCCGATTCTGAATTCATCACAAAAAGTAACGCTTTCGTAACTATTGAGCCGACCGCACCCGGGCGATGTGATCTATCCTATGAGCCCACCCGCTGAACACCCATGCGTATTCTGGTTGTAGACGACGAAGCCCGGATCACCCGCCATGTTTTTTCCGCTCTGACCGAGGCGGGCCATGAGGCGGTGACCGTTCATGATGGCGAGACGGCTATTGGCATGGCCGAAGAATCCCCGTTCGATCTGATCGTGCTCGACGTCGGCCTACCCGGAATGAGCGGGTTCGAAGTTCTGAAAACTCTGCGCGGCCGCCATATTGCGAGCAGGATACTGATGTTGACCGCGCGGGGCGAAGTAAGCGATCGCGTTACGGGTCTCGAGCTTGGCGCAGACGATTACCTGGCAAAACCTTTCGCGATGCAGGAGTTGATCGCGCGGGTGAGGGCGTTGAGCCGCCGGTTTGCGGAAGAGCCGGCAGTCGAATTGAAGATGGGAGATCTCTCGCTCGACCTCGTCAATCAAAACGCTCGCCGCGCTTCCACCCCACTGGAGCTATCCGCCCGTGAACTGACCTTGCTCAAAGTGCTCATGCGCGAACCGGGGCGGACCTTTACCCGGACGGAATTGTGCGAACGGGTGTGGGAACGTGAGCACGAGTACGATACCAAACTAGTCGAGGTATTCATCGGTCGATTACGCAAGAAATTGGGTGACCCGCCATTGATCCACACGGTTAGGCATGTCGGCTATACCATGCGGGAATCGGCATGAAACGCTGGCCACTGAGGTGGAAGATCGCCATCTATGCTGCAGCGCTCGGAGTGGTTGCCACCATCGCCGGCGCCGGGACGACATGGATCATCATGCATTATTGGGAAGTTGCCGCCTTCGACCGTCGCCTAACCGTCGACGCCCAGGAACTCTTCCGCGATATTGAAAATTTCGGAGGCGATCCCACGACTAACAGCCGCGATTTCAAGGAAATCCTGGTTCCGCTGGCGCTGCGGAATGGCTTCATCGAGGTCCGCGACGCAAATGGCCGCGTGCTGTATAAATCGCCGAATTTAACGCAGCCCATCCCGGGCGATGGGGACAAAACAATTCACGTTCGAAACATCGACGGACACCGCGTCCGCCTCGGGGAGTTTCGCCAGGATGGGCTTACCGCTTATATCGGAGCCGACGTTCACGATGTGAATCAGATCGGGCGCGACATCATTCTCGGAATGATCGGGGCGATCCCAACTGTCCTGTTGGTCGTTGCGCTCGGAGGGCGATGGGTGGCGAGAAGGGCGTTAGGGCCGGTGGATGCTATTCGGCAATCAGCAACGCGAATCACACCTCAGAATTTGCAGGAGCGACTGCCTGTGCCGGAGTCGGACGATGAAATCGCCGGGCTGGTATCGGTCTTGAACCAAACCTTCGAGCGGCTTGAACGCAGTTTCGAACAGGCGATCAGATTTTCCGCGGACGCGTCGCACCATCTGAAGACACCGTTGTGTGTTCTTCGCGCCGGCATCGAGGAGATTTTAACCGACCCTCTTACGCCGGCGAAACATCAGGCGAATGCCGACGCGCTCTTGCACCAGGTGCATCATCTCACTTCCATAACCGAAAACCTTCTGCTGTTAGCGCGCGCGGATTCGGGCCGGCTGGACTTACATCCTCAAGATTTCGACCTGCGCAGCGTCCTCGACGGCATTTGCGATGACATCCGGACGGTGGCCGAGCCCGATGGAATCACGCTCGAAGCGAAAATCTCAAGCGAGTTGCGAGTGCGGGCTGACCGCCGCTCGGTCGCTCTGATCCTGCAAAACCTGATGGAAAACGCGCTGAAGTACAACGAACCGGGTGGAGCGATCTGCGTTCTCGCGCAAGGTCAGAATGGTGCGGTTGAAGTCAGAGTGCTCAATACTGGCGCGCCCATTCCGGCCGATCGCGCGCGCCACATCTTCCAGAGATTTTATCGGGCTCGGCCCGATGCGCGAGACCCGGGTGCGGGCCTTGGATTGAGCATCGCCGGTGCACTGACCAAAGCACAGGGCGGCGAGCTGGAACTAGTGCGATCCGATTCCACCTGGACGGAGTTCCGATTGCAATTACCGGCGGCTGCTTCGGTCGACCACGCGGCAGCGCCAATGCATTGAAAGCGTTGGGCCGGCCAGTTCCCGAACAACACGCCGGTAGTTTAATAGTTAGGCGGGCGGACCGAGGTAACAATGGAGTTACCTTTGATCTCTGGTCAGCTCCAACGACGTGTCCCAAACTTGGTTCATGAAAACGAAACTGACTTCTCTCCTCATGCCGGCGGTGCTTTGTGCCGCGGCCTTCCTGGTATCCGGTTCCAACGCCTTTGGCGGAACTCTCGCCGGCTTCCGAACAATCGACACCGGGATTGGCCGGATCAACATCAGCAGCGGTAGCACTGCGACCAATGCCGCCGTTAACCGAAACGATAATACCGGCGCAAGGATCGGCCGCCACGGCGCGGATGATCCGCCTAACCACGACGCCGGAGACGATCGCGGCCGTCACCACCGCCGCGGGCGCGGACGGGGCTAAGATCCAGGCACGGTTAGCCGGGAGAAACGGCGCGGCCACGGAAGAAATTCTGTGGCCGCGTTCTCTTTTTGCCCCTCAAAGAGATCGGCCGGTCGCACTTCAATTTTCTCGCGCTGTTCCCCGGTTCAGCGTATCGATACGTTGCGATTATGCCGAGAACGCATCGATCAAGACTCGGGTTCACCGCGCCTGTCTTAATCAGCGTGGCCATCGTCGGAGCCGTCCATCGCGCCGATGGAGAAAACGGTTCCAAAATAGTGATACCGCCGTTCAACGACCCATATTCGAAGGCAGTTAGGCAACTCGAATCCGGCCAAACCGACATAAACTACCGCCGGTTTCGCGAAAGCTTCCTCCAGAGCGAGCAGTTCACGGTCGCAGGCAAACAATCGGAACGGCTCGACGCGCTTCGCCAGGAAATGCACGAACTCATGGCAAAATCGAAATACCCCGAAATTGTCGATGTTACGGAAAAGATGCTGAGCATCGATTACACCGACATGGAAGCACACAAAATCCTACAGCAAACGAGCAAGATCATCGGAGACATGGCGACTCAGAAGAAACATCACGACATCGAGTTCGGCTTGTTAAACTCGATTGTGAAGAACGGGGACGGCAAAACGTGTAAGACCGGCTGGCCGGTGATTCAGCTCAACGAAGAATACTTCATTCTGCAAATGATCGGCGCAAAAGTCCTTGGACAAAGCCTCGATAATTCCGGCGGTCTTTGCGACAAAATGAATGTGCGCACCCAGAACGAAGGAGAGAAGACCTACTACTTCGAGGTCAGCCAAGTGTTCAAAGGCTACAACAAAAAGGGCCTGAAGTGACTCGATTGAAGACACCGTGGCCCGTAATCGTTAGCCGCGCTGGAACGGAACTCGCTCCACCGATCGTCCAATGAAATTGTCGGCCGCCATGGTTCTGTTTTCGACGGCTGTTTGTTGCCTTTCCGCTGGTGAATTGAAGATCTCCAAGGTTGACCGGGTGGTAGTGGTCACGCCCGAGGGTTGGAACGAAGCAGCCGGAGCCTTGGCCGGACGGCCGCTGCCTTTCCCGACCGTGAGAATCGCGGCTAACGGGGATCGGAATGCCGTGTGCCTGGTATCGATCCTGGGGAAGAACCACGATGAATTCAGGAACCCCGATGTGTTAAAGCAGATTCTTCGCGGTGACAGCCGGCCGTATTTGAACCCGGGTGACGGACTCGCCAAGGTCGAAGCGAAAACGTTACCGATTCAAGCTGGCCTCGGATTTTACGCGAATTTCACCGATCCCGATCTGGCCGGGAAACCTGTTCATAAGGGAAGCTACAAGACGGCGACCCCCATTATTCTCAGCATCGGTTCCGATTATCTGATCAAAGCGACGATTCTTTGCGACGATCTGCAAGGACGCGATTACAGCGAAGCGCTCGAGATCGTAAAGAGCATCCAGTTGGAGAAGCCGAAGGTTTAGCCGCCTTGTCGTTAGCATACAACCGGTTATGGTCGGGACTGCGATTCTTTTGGATTCGCCCTTTCGAATCTAATGAGTGCTCCTCAATTCTTCAGGTTCCTGATTGCGGCCAGATTCCTGATGGCCATTCTCTTTCGGACGACCGGTTTGGTAAGTTGGGATCATGAGCGTTTTACTGACGGAGACCCGCTCGGACCGTTCTTCGGATTGCTGGTGGAAGTACCGATCGCAATTGCGCTGGTAGCGATCATCGTTGGACTCTGGCAATTTCGCTGGTGGGCCCGGATTGGATATGTCGTGATCACCGTAGCGTACGTGATTTTGGGGATCTTTTTCCCGTCACACACTTTGTTTGAACATTCGCCCGCGGTCGCGGCATTCGCCTATTTTGAAGTCTTTACGCAGGGTGTGTTGATTACGATGTCGTTCCTGCCTCCTTTGGCGCAGCTTTTCGATGAATCGATGAGCGCCCATCGGGCAGGCTAGCGGCGCTGCCATTCAGGGCGTGAATTTGTAACGAACACGCTTACAATTCCGAGCGGATGGTCAACCAGCAATTTGCCTTCGCTGTTCATATCATGACGATGTTGGCGTATTCGGGAAGAGTGGTCGACTCGCGAACGGTGGCGGCAAGCGTCAACACCAATCCGGTGGTGGTCCGGCGATTGTTGCTCGCTCTCCGACAAGCCGGTTTGGTCACTACCCGCGCGGGCAAGCACGGTGGGGCGAAACTATCGAGGAAACCGGACCGCATTTCGCTGTTGGATATCTACAAAGCGGTCGAGCCGCGACCGGTAATCTCGATTAGTGCGCGGAACGCATTCAAGAAATGCCCGGTAAGCTGCGGTATGAAAAGAATCATGACCCGGGTGGCGGAGGATACGGACGATGTCGTTCGAAAACATTTGAGGAACATCAGTTTGCGACAGTTATTACGCACGATTCGGTGATCAATTATGGGCGACAACTTGCCGCCAATCGCTGAGCCGGAGGCTTCTTCTTTCGCCAATCATCCCACCTTTGCCGAAGCGTTCCGCTTTTGGCTGAAGCTTGGCTTCATTTCGTTCGGCGGTCCGAGCGGCCAGATCGCCATCATGCAAACCGAGTTGGTCGATCGCAAACGTTGGATCAGTCAAACGCGATTTCTGCACGCCCTGAATTACTGCATGTTTTTGCCGGGACCGGAGGCCACTCAATTAGCCATCTACATCGGCTGGCTGCTGCACCGAACACTCGGCGGAGTCGTCGCCGGAGCGCTGTTTGTCATCCCATCCATGTTCGTTCTCTGGGGCCTGAGTTTGGTTTATGCCGCTTACGGTAATGTTCCCTGGATCAGCGCGATTTTTTACGGCATCAAACCGGTAGTCGCGGCGATCGTTGCCGCGGCATTGATCCGGATTGGTCGAAAGGCGCTGAAGAACGAAGTGCTCTGTCTGATCGCGGTGTTGGCGTTCGTCGCCTTGTTTTTTCTAAAGGTTCCATTTCCGGCGATCATTCTCGGAGCCGGATTGATTGGTCTGATTGGGGGGAAGCTTTGGCCGGCGAAGTTTGATGTGATCACGGATCACTCGGCCGGTTCCGATTCGGGCCAGGCTGATGACGACACGGTCGACAGCTCGGATCACACCCGGCCGTGCTTGCGCCGCGATGTTGGGACGGCGATTTGCTGCCTGCTGGCGTGGTGGTTGCCGGTGCTCGCGACCGGCTTGTTGTTAGGCAGCACGGACACGGCGTTCCAAGCCGGCATCTTCTTCAGCAAGACGGCCGTGGTCACATTTGGCGGCGCGTACGCGGTTCTGCCGTACGTGGCGCAACATGCGGTTTATCATTTCGGCTGGCTCAAGCCCGGCCAAATGATGGATGGGTTGGGTTTGGCGGAAACAACCCCCGGGCCACTGATTATGGTTCTGCAGTTTGTCGGCTTCATCGGCGGCTGGACGCATCCCGGTAATCTCAGCCCGATCGCCGCGGCGACTCTCGGCGCGTTCATTACCACGTGGGTGACGTTTACGCCTTGTTTCTTATGGATACTGGTTGGCGGGCCTTACATCGAACAATTGAGGGGCAACCGGACGATCAGCATGGCACTGTCCGCGATTACCGCCGCGGTCGTGGGTGTGATCTTAAATCTGGCGATCTGGTTCGCCCTTCACGTGATTCACCCGGAGGGTGGCGGGACCGACTGGTTCGCAGTCGCCTTGGGAACTGCTGCGGCGATCGCAATGATCGGCGGCAAAATTGAGATTTTCGCGATTGTGTTAGCCGGTGGCGTAATCGGATTGATTTACAAAACCATCGGGAGATGAATCACAACGAAGGTAACGTTCGATGGTGATGACAAGATTGCGGTCCGCATCTAGGCTCGGGTGAACCTGATCCGATGGAGCCGACCAAGTTCAAAAACGGAAAGATTGTTCGCAGCGAAGATCCGCTCAACCTCGAGATGCCGTTCGAGAGTCTCGACGGATTCGTTACCCCAACGCAATCGTTTTACGTGCGAACGCATTTCCCGGTCCCGGCGATCGATCGCGGCGGTTGGCGGTTGCGGGTGGAAGGTGAGGTGGATCATCCGTTCGATCTCGGATACGACGAATTGGTCAAGCTGCCATCGCGTACCGTACCAGTGACCCTCGAATGCGCGGGCAACAACCGCAATTTCCTAACGAACAAGGTGAAAGGAGTTCAATGGGGCCTTGGGGCCGTTGGCAACGCGCGTTGGACCGGCGTGCCACTGGCGGAGTTGCTTGTACGCGCCGGTGTGAAATCGACCGGCGTCGAAGTGATCCTCGAAGGGGCGGATCAGGGACCACTGGAAGATGCGAAAGCCCCTCGAGGCGACGTGCGGTTCGCTCGCAGCATTCCGCTGGGCAAGGCCCAAGATGACGTGTTGTTAGTCTATAAGATGAACGACGCCGATCTGCCCGCCGTTCATGGATTCCCGGTGCGCGCGATTGTTCCGGGCTGGTTTGCGGTGGCATCGATTAAGTGGCTGGAACGGATCATCGTTACCGATCGGCCGTTTCACGGTTATTATCAGACGCTGGATTATGCGTACTGGAAACGAACGGGTAAGAACGCCGAGCTCGTGCCCCTTCGAGAGATGTTAGTCAAGGCCGAGATTGCGCGGCCGTCTAACGGGGAAACGGTTCCCGCGGATTCTTCGGTGCGCATTCACGGCGCGGCCTGGAGCGGTACGGGCAGAATCACGAGAGTCGAAGTATCTACCAATGAAGGCAATACCTGGAACGACGCGAATCTTGGGGAATCCATTCCGAACGCGTGGTGTTTGTGGGAATACCATTGGCAAACGCCGGCAACATCCGGTTCCCGAATACTGCTGGCGCGCGCTACGGATTCGGCGGGCCACACTCAACCCTTGGAACGCGACCTTGACCGCGGCACTTACATGATTAACCAACTGCTGCCGATTACCGTTCAGGTAAAAGCGTAAAGTTCGATGGTCGTTCTTCGAGCCGCGCCTCGAATGGTTCCCGATTTCTGATTTGCTGATAGCTCACGGCTCCCTGCTTAATGCTCCGTGATGCATGGTCAGTGACGTCGTTTCCGCGTCCGATGTTTCGGTGGCGGGGTCGCGCCCTGGCGAGGAAATGGCGACCAGAAATTGCTGTCGGCCACATCGGCAAACGCATCCCAGGTAGAGGCCGGAACGTAGGGCAGGGTATCAACGATTTGATCGCCGTAATCGTTACCCAGAACATCCTGAGTGCTGTCGCCCAGTTTCCCATCGACGTAATCCTGCCAGTCATCAACTTCCACCGCGGCACCGGTGCTCTTGTTTGTCTCGGCCGCATATTGCGCAATCGCCGAGTCGATCAAGCGAAGATCATTTTTGACGGTGGTAGCCTGCGCACGTTTACGGGCGCGCAGGAAACCGGGAACGGCGATAACTGCGATCAACGCAATGATCGCAACCACGATCATGATTTCGATCAGGGTAAAGCCCGAGCGCATCCTGCCGCGCCGGGATTTCAGGGAACGATCCACTGGATCTGCTACCGGGGAGGGACTTGCGATTCACCCTGTTATGGAGCATTCCGGATGCCCGTTTGTAGGCTTTTGACCTGCGCGCAGCGCTCAGCCTGACCCATAGGGATTTTGTTGAAATGCCTCAATGGCACCGCTATTCAAGGCTGCGACCATGAGTTCGGCGGAACTGACTTCACGACGGCGGGCGTTTGGCCAGACAATGCGGGCCGACCTGTGGTGGCTACAGCCGTTTCTGGTGTTTTGCGGCCTTGGGACGTTCATCGTTTATTCAACCTGGGCGGCATTTCAGGGCACTCATTATCATTTCGGTAATTACATTTCGCCGTTTTATTCACCGGAGCTTTTTGGTGATTCGCCGCATAGCTGGTTTGGGCCGAAACCGATGTGGTGGCCGGCGTGGTTATTGTTCTCGCCAGCTCTGCTGATCCTGTGGGCCCCCGGGGGATTTCGCCTGACTTGTTATTATTATCGCGGCGCCTACTACAAGGCGTTTTGGGCCGATCCGCCGGCCTGTGCCGTTGGAGAACCGCGCAAGACTTACCTGGGCGAACGATCGTTCCCGTTAATCCTGCAAAACATTCATCGTTACTTTCTTTATCTGGCCCTGATTTTCATTTTGATCCTGGCCTACGATGTTTGGAAAGCGCTCTGGTTCGTGAATCCGAACACCGGCGGCAGTTCGTTCGGGTTAGCCATCGGCACAATTGTTCTCGCGATCAATGTGGTCCTGCTCAGCGGTTATACTTTCGGATGTCATTCTCTCCGTCATCTAGCCGGCGGTTTGCTCGATCAATTTTCAAGGTCACCGGCCTGTTATCGCACCTACGCCTGCGTGAGCTGTTTCAATCGCCGGCACATGCTGTGGGCATGGATGAGTTTGTTCTGGGTTGGCTTCACTGATCTGTACATTCGGCTGTGTTCGATGGGCGTGTGGCATGATCTGAGGCTGGTATGATCGAAGCCGCTTCCTGATCCGTACAATGTTAAATCGTTAAAACGTGGGAACGAGAAACTGACCGGTGCTGATGCCGGTCCAAATTGAACATTGGAACGTTCTTAATTATTTAACCTTCTTACAGTCATGCCTAACTATGAAACCCATCAGCACGATGTTTTGGTCATTGGCGCCGGGGGCGCGGGATTAAGAGCTGCGATCGAAGCGTCAGCCGCCGGTGTGTCGGTCGGGCTTGTCTGCAAATCGCTCTTAGGCAAGGCGCATACCGTCATGGCGGAAGGCGGTATCGCCGCCGCGCTTGCCAACGTCGATGACCGCGATAACTGGAAGGTGCATTTCGCGGACACCATGCGAGGTGGCCAGTACGTCAATCAATGGCGCATGGCCGAGCTGCACGCCAAAGAAGCGCCCGATCGCGTTCGCGAACTGGAAGCATGGGGCGCGGTGTTCGACCGCACCAAAGACGGCCGTATTCTTCAGCGCAACTTCGGCGGACACAAATATCCGCGACTCGCGCACGTAGGCGATCGCACCGGGCTCGAAATGATCCGCACGTTACAGGATCACGGCGTGCACCAGGGTATCGAGGTCTACATGGAACACACGGTTCTTTCGTTGTTGAAGAGCGATGGTCGCGTGGTCGGCGCATTTGGTTATGAGCGGGAGCGCGGCCGGTTCAAGGTTTTCCGGGCGAAAGCGATTATTCTCGCGACCGGGGGAATCGGCCGGGCGTTCAAGATCACGAGCAACAGCTGGGAATATACCGGTGACGGCCATTCGCTGGCCTATCAGGCAGGAGCGGAATTGATCGACATGGAGTTTGTTCAATTCCACCCGACCGGGATGGTGTGGCCGCCAAGTGTTTGCGGCATTCTTGTCACCGAAGGCGTGCGGGGCGAGGGTGGGATCCTAACGAACAAGGAAGGCCGTCGATTCATGTTCGATGATATTCCGGCGAATTATAAATCGCAGACTGCCGACAACGAGGAGGAAGGGTGGCGTTACTGCCAGGGCGATAAGAATGCGCGACGTCCACCCGAATTGCTGACTCGCGATCACGTAGCGCGATGCATCGTTAGGGAGATCAAGGCGGGGCGGGGAAGTCCGCACGGCGGCGTGTTCCTCGACATCGCCTGGATCAAATCGAAGATTTCGAATTCGGCCGAGCACATCAAGCGCAAGCTGCCCAGCATGTATCACCAGTTCAAACAACTGGCCGACATCGATATCACCGAACAACCGATGGAAGTGGGACCGACGACGCATTATGTGATGGGCGGAATCCACGTCGATCCCGACACCCAGATGTCGAAGATTCCGGGATTGTTTGCGGCAGGGGAATGCGCCGCCGGGATTAACGGCGCGAACCGGCTCGGCGGCAATTCATTGTCCGACCTGTTGGTATTTGGGAAACGGGCCGGCGAGTTCGCCGCAAAATTTGCAGGAGGAAATTCGTTAGGCGCGGTCGATGAAAGTCAGATTGAAGCGTCCGCCAAGGAGGCGGTTGAGCCGTTTGAGCGGAGCGGGGGAGAAAATCCGTATCAAATCCAGAAGGATCTGCAGGAACTAATGCAGGATAACGTCGGAATTGTTCGAACCGAGCCGGAAATGCGCACTGCGTTGGACGGACTTGTCAAACTCAATGAACGGGCAAGGCGCGCCGGAGTGACCGGTCATCGGGAATTCAATCCTGGCTGGCATACTGCCCTCGATCTAAAAAATCTTCTAACCGTGTCGGAAGCAGTCACCCGCGCCGCCTTGGAACGAAAGGAAAGCCGGGGCGCGCAGTTCCGCGATGATTACCCCGCGAAAGACGAAAAGTTCTCGAACGTGAACACGATGATATCGAAAGGGGCCGACGACAAAATGCAGATTCGGTGGGAGCCGCTTCCGGCAATGCCGGACTATTTGAAACAAGTTATTGAAGAAAATAAATGAACGCGATGTCGACAACTCCGGGTAGCGCACGGGTCTCGCGTGTTGGCGAAGGCGCCTCGTCTTCGCGGACTTTTCCAACATTGTATCGAAGAGGTGTCGAAACCAGCACACGAGACGCGCGCGCTACCCGGGTGTGCGCGATTACCCGCTTATGCCAGTAGCCACCTTCAAAATCTGGCGAGGCGATGCCAGCGGCGGCTCGCTTCAGGAGTACAAGACCGAGTGCAGCGAGGGCATGGTGGTGCTGGATGCGGTCCATGATATCCAGCGGACTCAGGCTAACGACCTCGCTTGCCGGTGGAATTGTAAGGCAGGCAAGTGCGGTTCCTGTTCCGCCGAGGTCAACGGAATGCCGAAGCTGATGTGCATGACCCGGATGAGCGATCTGCCGCTCGATCGCCCGATCACGATCGAGCCGATGAAAGCGTTCCCGGTGCTGAAAGATCTGATCACCGATGTGTCGTGGAACTTTCGGGTGAAGAAGAAGATCAAGAAGTTTAAACCGCGACCGCCGGATGCGGCCGACGGCACGTGGCGGATCCAGCAGCAGGATATCGATCGGGTCCAGGAATTCCGAAAGTGCATCGAATGTTTTCTCTGCCAGGACGTATGCCACGTGCTGCGAGATCACCACCTGCACGATCGGTTCATCGCTTTCCAGCACATTGGGATCCTAAGCTTAGAATTCCACGTGGACAAGTTGTCGCG